>Ga0209694_1001115_pt1 | contig 32397 bp, 30 predicted proteins | sample GluameincwithD2O_FD_187499 | JGI IMG/M metagenome (GOLD analysis project Ga0209694, IMG submission 187499) | Mouse cecum microbial communities from Vienna, Austria - Glucosamine amended microcosms incubated with D2O (SPAdes) (version 2) | ecosystem: Host-associated > Mammals > Digestive system >... | reverse complement strand
TCGCTCACAAATGCGTGGTGTCCGCGACCGAGAATTCTTCATCTTCCGACTGGTCAAACTATACGCCTAAAAATTTAACATTCTCTTCGACTCAATTTAACATATGCACCGCCATTTCGGATTGGGCTCTTATTCGTAGTCGCTTAATGTACTTTTTTACACGGACGTTTTTGTTTCTTTGTATAGTGCTGTTTTGTGTATAGCAGTGTATGAAACCGGTTCTTTGAAATCCGGATTTCTCTAATTTATGCAAAGAGAGTTGTCTATGTGGGTATATTTTATTAACTTTGCGTGCAAAATACGGATATGAAGAATTCTTTTCTCGTTATAGTTTTTTTATCTGCGGCACTTATCTCTTCCTGCTCGGATTATAGCAAAATGTTGAAAATCACGGATTACGAATACAAGTATGAAGTGGCAAAACAGTATTATGCCGAAGGTCAGTACAACCGTGCAACTTTGTTGATGCAGGATGTCATAGCCAGTATGAAGGGAATAGAGAGTGGTGAAGAATCACTCTATCTTTTAGGTATGAGTAGTTATAAATCAAAGAACTATGATGCTGCGGCTTCCTATTTTAGAAAATACTATCAGACCTACCCGAAAGGACTCTATGCCGAAGAAGCCCGTTTTAATTGCGGCCGTTCCTTGTACATGACGACGCCCGAACCGCGTCTGGACCAGACGGCCACTTACGAGGCTGTCACCGAATTTCAGCAGTTTCTTGAAAACTATCCCACCAGCCGTCTGCGTGGTGAGGCGCAGGATATGATTTTCTCTCTTCAGGATAAATTGGTAGAGAAAGAGTACCTTTCCGCTAAATTATATTACAATTTGGGCAGTTATTTTCTAAACTGTCCGAACGGAGGTTCCAATTATCAGGCCTGCATCGTGACAGCCGAAAATGCCGTGAAGGACTTCCCTTATACTACGCGGCGTGAGGATTTTGCCATACTTATATTAAGAGCTAAATTCGAGTTGGCCCGTCAGAGCGTGGAGGCCAAGAAGGAAGAGCGTTACAATGCCGCTGTGGATGAATATTACGGATTTACCAGCGAATACCCTGAATCGAAGTACACGGCCGAGGCAAACGCCTTGTTGGCGGGAGCACGGAAATATCTGAATCGCCATTCAAGTACTTCCGCTGCGACTCTCGATCCGGAAGACTCCTCCGAGAAAGGAACCAAAGAGGAAAAATAAAATTATAATTGATATAAAAATGGATTATAAAAGAAGCAAAGCACCAACTAACACGGTGACTCACAACCTGATGGATTTTTGTGAGGAAACGGACAACATCTACGAGAGTGTGGTGATCATGTCCAAACGTGCCAACCAGATCTCCTTGAAAATGAAGGAAGACCTTTCGAAAAAGTTGAAAGAATTTGCCTCGGGCAATGATAATCTGGAGGAAACGTTCGAGAACCGCGAACAGATCGAGATATCACGCTATTACGAAAAACTGCCGAAGTCTACGCTTATGGCTGCCGATGAGTTTTTGCAGGGCAGGGTATATCATCGTAATCCGTCAAAAGAAAAGGATAAACTCAATTCCGAATTATGATTCAGCGCATACAGAGCATATACCTTTTGCTGGCCGGCATCATCCCGGTCTTTACCTTTATGATGCCGATGGCCCGTTTCTATCCCGCAGACGGCGAAGGTTACTATACCCTTTACGGAGCAGCCTTCCATACCGTGGGACTGGATGCCTATGCCGGTGCGCCGTCGCGTCCTTGGGGAATGATGCTGCTGGCAACGGTGATGATCCTCATAACATTGTGTACGATCTTCCTATATAAGAATCGCAAGAAGCAAATGCGGCTGGCAGGTGTGGCAATTTTCGCGGACATTTTCTATTATGTTCTGTACGGCTCCTACAGCTATGCCTTTTCTGTGAACAGCGGAGCGTCATACTCCTTTCAAATAGGAGCTTTGTTGCCTATGCTGTGCATCCTGCTGACGTGGCAGGCACGCAGGTGTATCCGCCGCGATGAGGAACTGGTACGTGCCGCCGACAGAATCCGGTGAAGATATTACAGGGCAATATAATCAATAACTTGGAGGTATGTCACTAAATAAAGTAATGCTTATTGGCAATGTCGGGAAAGATCCCGATGTCAGATACATTGACAACGGGGTGGCTACGGCCACGCTAAGCCTGGCCACCACTACTCCCGGCTATACTTTGCCAGGGGGGACGCAAGTGCCCGAACGGACGGAATGGCATCGCGTGCTGCTGTGGCGTCGGCTGGCCGAAATCACCGAGCGTTATGTGCATAAAGGTGACAAGTTGTACATAGAAGGACAGTTACGAACCCGAAATTATACGGACAAGCAGGGCAAGACGCGCTATGTAACCGAGATTTGGGCCGATCAGATGGAGATGCTCACTCCCCGGGCCGCCTCAGCCGCTCCGTCTGCTCCTCGAGTACCTGCCGACGAAAACAACAGCGATTGTCCCTTCTAAGTCCTCTCCATAAAAAACATGCCCAGCATCCAGATACCCTTTAGTGGCCGGCCGGAGCATCTTTCATTCCAGAAAGATGCTCCGGTCGCTATCCATTTCTGGCATATCACCGAAAACGAACAGCAACTCTCCTCCCTGCTCGCTTACGATCGTGCATCTGTTAATGAGGCATGCCGACACTTCCGGTCAGCCGCCCGGCGTAGGGAGTGGATGGCCGTCCGTCTGCTGCTTGCTGCTGCCGCAGGGTCTTCCGTGCGTTTGGAACATACCCCGGCGGGATGCCCCTTTTTGTCCGATGGGTCCCGCCACGTCAGTATTTCTCATACCGGCGATTATGTGGTATTGGCTTTGGCCGAAACCGGAAGGATCGGAGTCGATCTGGAGCGCCGTACGCCGCGTGCCTTCAGGCTGAGGAAAAAGTTCCTCGCTCCTGACGAGGAAACAATTCTATGGAAAGATGCGGCCGTGTCCGATTATGCTGCATTGTCCGTAGAGGACCGGGCTGTTCTGTTATGGAGCGCGAAGGAAGCGGCTTACAAGAAAATTGCCCCTGCCGGCGGAGCGACATTGCTTCAGGACATTCGTCTCTCCATGGGCGACGGTTGCTTTGTGGCTTCCTGTAAAGGGGGACAGACGGCGGCAGTGAGATTTTACGTTGCGGATACATTGGTCCTGACCGTCTGTCAGTAAAAAACAAGAGTTGAGAAATGCGTATTCTGTTATATGTGATTCTGGCTGTTTTTATCAGTGGATGTGCCTGTTCAGGAACACCGTCCGATAGCCTTGATGAGGCCTGCCGTCTGATGGAATCCGATCCCGAAAAGGCTTTGGAGAGACTGAATGCCCTTGATGTGTCCGAGTTTCGCGATTCCGCTACGATGGCGCGGTGGGCCTTGCTTTATAGCGAGGCTATGGCACGCGGTAATCTCTATGCCCCTACAGATACCATTATTAATATTGCCGTAGACTTTTATGCCCGTCACCGCCAACTTCCCGAGTACCGCAAGGCCGAGCGGCTGAAAATGAGAATCGCCCAAGCCGACAAACGGGATGCTTTGATCACGGCCCGTTATCTTCAGAAAGAGAAAGAGTTTATGCTGTTTAAGGAAAGGGCCACGCATGAGTTTTATGTTTTTCTCAGTCTGATAATTCTTTTGGTTGCGGCCGGAGTAATCGCATGGCAGTGGCAACGTCTTCGGCTCAAAGCCCTTCAGTACGATCTGCTCGTGTCCGAAGCCTCGGGGCTGCAAGGGCTGTTGGCCGCCAACCGTGAGAAGGCGGGCAGGCAGCAGGCCGCATTGGGCAGACTGTTTGAGAGACGTTTTACGCTGATAGATTCCTTGTGCCAGACCTATTACGAGACGCAGGGCATCAGGGCGGAGCGGAAAGCAATTGCCGAAAAAGTAAAGTTTGAGATAGATTCCGTGCGGACCGATTCCGCTGTTTTTGCCGAAATGGAACAGGAGGTCAATGATTGCTGTTCCGGTCTCTTGGTCCGCATAAAAGAGATGTGTCCCGACATAAAGCCAAAGGCCTACCAACTGGCGGTTTATCTGGCTTGCGGTTTTTCTACACGGGCGGTCAGCCTGCTTTTGGGAGAATCTGTTGAGGTAATCTATAAGCGGAAATCTCGTCTGAAAAGCATGCTCAAGGAAAAATGTGAGGCGGGACAGGACGATATTCTGTCTATTTTTTAGGCTCAATCTTCCCGTGTCAGATTTTACGTCTTCCGGGTGTCTGTAATCGCTTTATTTTCTGTGTTTTGTAAATATTTCGGTCAGATTGTTTATTTGGACTGAGAGAGGTTTTATGAGTAATTTCGCAGCACAAAATTCACTCATAAAACGTAATAGACATGAAGACTTTATTTCTAATCTTTTCGATTTCGCTGACGGTAACAGTTTCAGCCAAAGGGCAAGAGGCCGAGCCTGCCGATAGCCTGACACATCAGCTTCGCGAGGCATTGGTGACAGCCCGGCAGCCGGCGACGAAACTCGTGGGCTCTGCCTTTGTTTCCACTATTGCCGGATCCTCGCTCCAATATGCAGGTAATGCGCTGGATGTTCTCCGTCAGTTGCCGATGCTTCAGGTACAGGATGGTGAGGTCTCGGTGGTTGGCCGGAATAATCTCAGCATATTTATAGATGGTCGGCCTCTGCATGATAAAGAGGAACTGCGGCAGTTACTTTCCGGAAATGTCAGGAAAGTGGAATTACAGATGGTACCTGGGCCGATGTACGACAGCACGACCGGTGCTGTTTTGAAAATTACAACTCGGCGTACGATGTCCGAAGGACTGTCATTTACGGAACAGCTACAGGTGCAGCGCCGCCGTAGGTGGTCGATGTCGGACTTGCTGGATGCCGGTTACCGGGCGCGAGGGTGGGACTTTTTCCTTTCCGGATCCTTTAATTGTAACAATACGCTCATGAAAGGCACAACCCTCAACTCACTGGCTCCTGGAGGGACATCCCTTCAGGTGGGTTCCTTGCAGCATAGCCTTAACGAGGCGAAAGCCGGAACTGTGAAAGCCGGATTCAACTACGCGAAGAAATCAGAGTCGCTGGGTGCCTATTACCGTTACGCTCCGGAGCGGGGGGACTTCACGAATATCGGGGCGGAGTGGATGAACCGTGAGATTCCTGTGCCCACACGTATTATGCGAGACATTTCGGGCTACAGCCATCTTGCATCGGCTTATTATGACAATATATTTTCCGGAGGGTACCAGCTGCATTTCGATGGTAACTTCCGCCGCTCCTCTGTCGGTAATGCCGTTTGCACCGCATATCCGTCGTCGGAATACTCCGAAGTCTGTTCAACTGACCGTAAAATGTCGGTTTTCTGGGCTGCCAAACTCTGGCTGAAGTTTCCTTTTGCGAAAGGGGAGCTCACCTGCGGAACTCAGGATTCCCACACAAGCACTTCTCTTGATTACCGGATGCTTGACGACAGGGTGGGAACTTACATCCCTTCCTCACTGACCGAGACCTGCCAGACATCCGCTGCCCTGTTTGCCGTGTGGAGCCGTCGGTTCGGAAAAATCAGTCTGTCGGCCGGTGCCCGCTACGAATACGCCGACCATGAGCTCAGGATAGACGGCAAACGTGATAAGGAGGTCAGCCGTCGCGACCATCTGCTGACGCCTGATTTGTCCTTCAGCTATGATTTCGGCCAACGTTCAAGGGTGAGCCTCAGCTATAAGATGTCTACCGTAAGGCCACCCTATGCACAGCTTTCCGGTTCGATGTACTATGCGGGGCAACACCTGATAGAAGGAGGAAATCCCGGTTTGCGGGACGAGCGGCGGCACGATGTGCAGCTTTTCGGAACCTGGAAGGATGTGATTCTTCAGGCTGCTTTCGTGCGCAGTCTGGACACGTATGCCTTTATCCGCCAAGTCCATCCGGCCCCGTCTTTGCAGTTGCTCATGCGTCCGGTGAATATAGATGTATCTTCGTTCAGCATGTATCTGGTCTGGCAGCGGAAGATCCGTTGCTGGACTCCGAGCTTGACAGCAGGATTGTACAAGCAGTGGCTTGTTGCCGCCGGAAATGATTGTGGCCGTCCCATCTGTTCCTATACATTTGGAAATACGTTTTCGCTGCCCCGCGAGTGGCTGATCACAGCCAATATCGGCGGTTCTTCCCGTGGTTATATGCACACCAACTGTTTTTCTGCTACCGCATTTGAGATGGACGCTTCCGTAGGCCGGACTTTTCTTGACAAGTCGCTTACGGTGAAACTCTCGGCTACAGATATTTTCAATACGTCCCGAAACGACTGGTCGATGAATACTTGCGGAATACGGGTGGACAAGTATGTGAGCTACGACCGTCGCGGTGTATCTTTGGATGTCATATACCGTTTCCGGCCCCGTCAGAACAGTTATAAAGGGAAGGCGGCTGCGGAGACCGAGATGAACCGTTTATGAATGGTTGAAAAATGATGCCAGAGCGCCGTTCTGATTTTGTCATTTTTAATCGTCGTCCATAAAGTTTAACTTTGCGGTTTTTCGGAAATTGAACAAGATGGTATCTTTTTTTTACAAGATAGTATGTTTTTCAAAAAAGTTCCGACCTTTTTTAAAAAAGATCCTATGTTTTTTTTACGTTAAGTGACGAAAAAAACGCCATATAGGCGGTTTTTCAGGGATCTTCTACTTTGCTGATGCAAATATAATACATCGGCGGGCAAAAAGCAAATGTTAATTAACTTTCGTTTGGTTTTTGGAAAGGTTTACTACTGTGGAAAATCGAGAGTTTTCCACAGTAGTAAACCATTGCTTTGTTTTTTCGGAAAGCAAGATATTGGAACTGCATTGCTGCGGAATTTTCTTTTTTTACTGGATGGTTATAAAAAAGACAAAGGGCTGATAAGGCTCGGGACCGAATCTGCCGGGATGTTTTTCGTATTCCACTTTTTTATCGTAAATTTGCATTCCGAAAAAAACTATACACAAGCAGCATGATTACAGTCTCGAATCTTGCCATCCAGTTTGGCAAGCGTGTCCTTTATCAGGACGTAAATATGAAATTCACCAACGGCAACATTTACGGTATCATCGGTGCCAACGGGGCCGGTAAGTCTACACTTCTGAAAGCCATATCGGGAGAACTGGACCCCAACAAGGGTACGGTGGAGATGGGGCCGGGCGAGCGCCTCTCGGTGCTGAGTCAGGACCATTTCAAGTATGACGGCTGTACGGTGTTGGACACCGTGCTGATGGGACACACCGTGATGTGGGACATCATGCAGCAACGCAACGAGCTTTACAGCAAGGCGGACTTTACGGACGAAGATGGCATCAGAGTGGCGGAGCTGGAAGACAAATTTGCCACGATGGGAGGCTACACTGCCGAGAATGATGCCGCTACGTTGCTGGCCGGCCTGGGCATAAAGGACAACCTGCACGGCAAACTGATGGGCGAGCTGTCGGGAAAGGAAAAGGTGCGCGTGATGCTGGCGCAGGCGCTTTTCGGAGAGCCGGACAACCTGTTGCTGGATGAGCCTACGAACGACCTTGACCTGGAAACCGTGGAGTGGCTGGAGGAATATCTGGGCAACTTTGAACATACGGTATTGGTGGTGAGCCACGACCGCCACTTCCTGGATCAGGTGTGTACACACACGGTGGACATCGACTTCGGGAAGGTGACGCTCTTCTCGGGCAACTATTCTTTCTGGTACGAGTCTTCGCAGCTGGCCCTGCGCCAAGCGCAGAACCAGCGCCAGAAGGCAGAGGAGAAGAAGAAAGAGCTGGAGGAGTTTATCCGCCGCTTCTCGGCCAATGTGGCGAAAAGCCGTCAGACCACTTCACGCAAGAAAATGTTGGAAAAGCTGAATGTGGAGGAGATCAAACCGTCGACCCGAAAATATCCGGGCATCATCTTCCAGATGGAGCGTGAGCCGGGCAACCAGATTCTGGAGGTGAAGGACATGAAAGCCGTGGCGGAAGACGGGACGGTACTTTTCGACAAACTGAACTTCAACGTGGAGCAGGGCGAAAAGGTGGTGTTCCTGAGCCGTGATCCGCGTGCCATGACGGCACTGTTCGAGATTATCAACGGTAACCGGCAGCCTGCGGCCGGCGAGTATAAATGGGGAGTGACCATCACGACGGCCTATCTCCCGTTAGACAACACCACGTTTTTTGATTGCGAACTGAACATGCTGGACTGGTTAAGCCAGTTTGGCGAGGGCAACGAGGTTTATTTCAAAGCTTTCTTGGGACGTATGCTTTTCAAGGAGGAGGATGTGTTGAAGAAGGTGAACGTGTTGTCCGGAGGAGAAAAAATGCGTTGCATGATTGCCAGGATGCAGTTACGCAATGCCAATTGCCTGATTCTCGATACGCCGACCAACCATTTGGATATGGAGAGCATACAGGCGTTCAACAACAACCTGAAGCTGTTCAGGGGAAATATACTTTTCTCCAGTCATGACCATGAATTTATCAACACCGTGGCCAACCGCATCATCGAACTTACCCCCAACGGTACGATTGACAAACTCATGAATTATGAGGATTATATTCACGATGACCGTGTGAAGGAGTTGAAGGAACAGCTTTATGGCAAAGCCTGATTTTTTTGATGTTTGGCATGTTTTTTGTATATAGGGTATATTAATGTAATTAACCTCAACTATCAGCATTATGACGGAAGAAAAAAAATACCAAGAGGCCGAAGTCGCAGAAGATGTAGAACAGCAGGAAACCGATGGAACTGTTGAAGTTCCTGAAGAACAGGCGGAAGAACCTTCGATGGAGGAAAAACTGGAACAGGCCGAACAACAGATAGCGCAGCTTAAGGACCAGCTACTGAGGAAGATGGCAGAGTTTGACAATTACCGTAAACGTACCTTGAAGGAAAAGACGGAACTGATTCTCAACGGAGGCGAAAAAGTGTTGTCTTCCCTGTTGCCGGTGCTGGACGATCTGGAACGTGCGCAGGAAAATATGGAAAAGTCCGATGAGGTGGAAACCTTGCGCGAAGGAGTGGAACTCATTCTTTCCAAACTGACGAAGACGCTTGCTTCTCAGGGACTTAAACGTATGGAGACGGAGGATGCAGTGTTTGACACCGATTTCCACGAGGCTGTGGCGCTGGTTCCCGTGCCGGAGGCAGACAAGAAGAACCGGATTATAGATTGTGTGCAGCCCGGATATATGCTCAATGAAAAGGTGCTGCGTCATGCCAAAGTTGTAGTGGGACAATAAAAAAGACAGAATACAGACAAAATGGCAGAAGAGCTGGATTATTATAAGGTGTTGGGCGTGGAACGCTCAGCAACGGCCGATGAGATAAAACGGGCCTATAAGAAAGTGGCCATCAAGTACCATCCCGACCGTAATCCCGGAGACAAAGAAGCCGAGGAAAAGTTCAAACAGGCAGCCGAGGCGTATGATGTCCTGCGCGATCCGGACAAACGCGCCCGTTACGATCAGTTCGGTGCGGCCGGCGTAAACGGACAGGGCGGCTTCGGAGGTTTCGGTGGTGCCGGAATGGACCTGAATGACATATTTGCAAACTTTGGGGACATCTTCGAGGGCATGGGCTTTGGAGGGTTCGGAGGTTTTGGCGGCGGCCGGCGTTCACGGCCGCAGTACAAGGGCGGAGATCTCCGTCTGAAAGTGAAGCTGACACTGGCCGAAATTTCCGAGGGTGTGACCAAGAAATTCAAGGTCCGCAAGAACGTGGAATGTTCCGAATGTCACGGAAGCGGAGCCGCTGCCGGGAGCCATCCCGAAACGTGCCCCAAATGCCACGGACAAGGCTATGTTGTTCGCAGCCAGCGGAGCGTTTTCGGCATGATACAGACGCAGGATGTCTGTCCTGACTGTAAAGGTGAGGGAACCATTATAAAAGACAAATGTCATACCTGTCACGGCGAAGGTGTGATACAGGGCGAGGAAATCGTAGAGATCAACATTCCGGCCGGTGTGGCCGAAGGCATGGTCGTAAACGTGCCTGGCAAGGGACATGCCGCGCCACGGGGCGGAGTTCCCGGGAACATCCAAGTACTTATCGAGGAGGAGGCGCATCCGGACCTGATCCGTGACGAGAATGACCTGATCTATAATTTGCTCCTCACAGTATCACAGGCCACATTGGGTGATTCCGTGGAGGTACCGACCATAGACGGCAGGGTCCGCATCAAGATAGAACCCGGAACTCAGCCCGGAACGGCTTTGCGTTTGCGTGGCAAAGGTCTGCCCGTCGTACAGGGTTATGGTTACGGTAAGGGAGACATTGTCGTCAATATCAGCGTGTATATTCCTGAGACTCTCTCGAAGAACGAACGGAAAGCGTTTGAGCAGATGAAAGACAGTGAGAGTTTGCGACCGGCTGTCGGGATTAAAGAGAAGATTTTCAAGAAATTCCGTACTTATTTCGAGTAACGATGACGTATTCGGAAACAATAGAATATTTATATAAGAGTGCCCCGCTATTCCAACAGGTTGGCGGGGACGCTTATAAAGAGGGTTTGTTAAATACGCGGAAACTGGACCGGCACTTCGGCCATCCTCACCGAAAGTTCAGGACTATACATGTGGCCGGAACAAACGGGAAGGGTAGCGTGTCTCATACGCTGGCCGCTCTTTTGCAGGCAGCCGGTTACAAGACTGGACTTTATACTTCACCTCACCTGATGGATTTCCGCGAGCGGATCCGCGTAAACGGGAAGATGATATCCGAAGCCGCCGTGGTGGATTTCGTGGAGCGGGAAAGAAACTTCTTCGAGCCATTGCATCCTTCGTTCTTTGAACTGACAACGGCATTGGCATTCAATTTCTTTGCTGAAGAAGAGGTGGATGTAGCCGTTATCGAAGTGGGACTGGGAGGCCGTCTGGACTGCACCAATATCATAACACCCGAACTGTCGGTCATTACGAATATATCTTTGGACCATACCCAGTTTCTCGGAGATACGTTAGAAAAAATCGCGGCCGAAAAAGCCGGAATCATCAAAAAAGGGGTGCCGGTTGTCATAGGAGAGGCATTGCCCGAGACAAGACCAGTATTCGAGAGGGCGGCGCGAGACAGGAACGCGCCTGTTTTTTTTGCGGAGGAAGAGAATGAAATCCGGAATGTAGCATTGACTGAAACCGGCACATTCAGGTATGAGACTTGTCGGTCGGGAGATTTTGAAGCGGAGCTTATCGGCTGGTGCCAGCCTAAGAATACGGCTACCGTCTTGTGTGCGGTGAGGCGACTGTACAGCTCTTTTCCGAAGTTGAAAAACGGTTGGGATACCTGTCTGGAAGCTTTTTCGCGTGTCGGGGAAATGACCGGTTTGATGGGACGTTGGCAGAAGGTATGCAATCGGCCGGCTGTTATTCTTGATACAGGGCATAATATCGGTGGATGGCAATATCTTGGACGGCAGTTGTCGGCGGCGCAATGTAAGACGTTACGAATAGTGTTCGGCATGGCTGCGGACAAGGATGTGGACGGTGTACTGGACTGTCTGCCCGCTTCTGCGGTTTACTATTTTACGAAAGCTTCGGTGCGTCGTGCCATGTGTGAAGAAGAACTGGCGGACAAAGCCGGAGCACATGGATTTTCCGGACGCACTTATCCGGATGTCGTTGCTGCGGTGAATGCCGCGATTGAAGATGCGGACGAGGAGGACATGATCTATGTGGGAGGCAGCAGTTTTATCGTTGCCGATTATCTTACGGCATTTAAGGCCGGAAAGATGAAAGATACCGCTCAGTAGAGGGTAAATACTCAAAGACTGGTGAAATGTGCCGGTTTTGCAAGAGTGTGAGAATATGTGCTTCAAATCTGTTACGGCATTTGCCTTATCTCGCATTTTTATCGTACCTTTGCGACAATCCTAAAAAAGAAACAATGACACCTATATTCATAGCTGGTCCTTGTGTCATAGAGTCTTTTGCGTTGCTCGAGACAGTTGCCGAAAAACTGGTGGAGATACGCAAGAAATATGGTTTTGATATTTATTTCAAAGCCTCCTTTGACAAAGCCAACCGTACCAGCATACACTCGTTCCGGGGGCCCGGAATTGAAAAGGGCAAGCAGATGCTTGCAGATGTGAAGTCCAAGTACGCTTTGCCGGTTCTGACGGATATACATGAGAGCTGTCAGGCGGCTGAAGCCGGGGAAGTGGCCGATGTCCTGCAAATCCCTGCCTTTTTGTGCCGACAGACAGATCTGTTGGTCGCTGCCGCACGGACTGGTCGTATTGTCAACATAAAGAAAGCCCAGTTTCTTTCGGCTGGAGATATGCAATATCCTGTGGAGAAGGCACGCGATGCCGGTGCTAAGGAAGTTTGGTTGACGGAACGCGGAAACAGTTTCGGCTATAATACGCTTGTGGTCGATTTCCGTAATATTCCTCTGATGAAACCATATGCCGACCGGGTGATAATGGATTGCACGCACAGTGTGCAACGGCCCGGAGCTGCTGGCGGAAAGACAGGCGGGAACCGCGAGTTCATTCCCTCGATGGCAATGGCGGCAAAGGCCTTCGGTGCGGACGGATATTTCTTTGAGACCCATCCTTCACCGGACAAGGCGCTTTCCGACGGCCCCAACATGATAGAATTAAAAAAACTGGAAGAACTAATTCGTAAATTAGGACAAGATTTATGAGCAAGTATATAGAGACGGCTGTCCGGTGTTTGCGGGATGAGGCGCAGGCCTTGCTGGATCTGATCCCGCACTTGGATGCGGAATTTGATAAGACGGTCGAGATTGTTTTAAACTGCAAGGGTAAGCTGATCGTTACCGGAGTAGGGAAGAGCGGACACATTGGTGCGAAGATTGCAGCCACGTTATCTTCTACCGGAACACCTTCTTTTTTCATCAATCCGTTGGATGCCTTTCATGGAGATTTGGGCGTGATTACGGATCAGGATGTGGTTTTGGCCATTTCCAATTCCGGTCAGACGGACGAATTACTCCGTTTCCTTCCTTTTTTCATTGAGCGGAATATCCCGGTGATCGGTATGAGTGGAAATCCGGATTCTCTGCTGGCCCGTTATGCTACGACCCATCTGAACGCGGCGGTAGTCCGCGAGGCCTGTCCGCTGGGACTTGCGCCTACGTCCAGCACTACTGCAGCTCTGGCTTTGGGCGATGCCTTGGCTTGTGCGCTGATTGAGGCACGTAATTTCAAGGCTTCGGATTTTGCCCAGTTCCATCCGGGCGGGACATTGGGAAAACGGCTTCTGACAAAGGCGCGTGATGTTATGAGGACGGAAGACTTGCCGGTCGTGTCTCCGTCCATGCCTTTGGGTGAGGCTGTGATTTATGTAAGTCGCGGTCGTTTGGGATTATGTGTGGCTGAAGAGAACGAAAGGGTTGTCGGCATCATAACCGATGGAGATGTGAGAAGGGCGATGGAGACTTCGCAGAACAACTTCTTTGACCTGAAAGTCCGTGACATCATGTCTGTTGCTCCCAAGACCGTGTCACCCGAAACCAAAATCACCGAAATTGACGGAATGCTTCAGCGATATAAGATTCACTCGGTTCTTGTTGTAGACGAGGAAAAACATCTGCTGGGTATTGTTGACAATTTCTCGACAATGATGTAATTTCTCATACTCAAAGGAATACGGTTTTATGTATATCCGGTATAGTCTGACGGGGATAGCCTTGCGTTTGCGGAGCCTGTTGTTGGGCTTCTTCTTGATCTTTCCTCTTTTCTGCAACTATGTATATGCGGAGGAAAGCAGTGATTCTGTACTTGTCCGTTTTCTGGAGGGAAATTTCGGTGTCAAGTTTTCCAGAAATAACAGTGTTGTCGTGTTCAGCACCGGACAGGAAAAGTTCGATGACATGTTCCAGGCTATCTCGCAGGCTCGCGAAAGCATACACTTGGAATATTTTAACTTCCGCAACGATTCCATTTCCGCTGAACTTTTTGATCTCTTGGCGGAAAAGGTGCGGCAGGGTGTGAAAGTGCGAGCTTTGTTTGACGGCTTCGGAAACAGTTCTAACAACCGTCCTCTCAAGAAACAGCATCTTGCGGATTTGCGGAATCGAGGTATAGAGATCTATGAGTTCGATCCGCTTCGTTTTCCTTGGATCAATCACGCTCTTCATCGCGATCACCGGAAGATTGTCGTCATCGATGGGCAAATAGCCTATACCGGCGGCATGAATGTGGCGGACTATTATATAAAAGGAAAGCCCGAGTTCGGAGACTGGCGGGATATTCATTTGCGTGTGGAGGGAGATGCTGTCGGAGAATTGCAGAAAGTCTTTCTGAATTTTTGGAATGTGGTCACACACCAGCAAGTGTCAGGTCCTCAGTATTATCCAGGCGAGAAGAATGTGCGTCCTGAATTTGCGGTGTTGAAGGCAGATACCACGACTACGGTTCGCCGGAAGATGGTGGGGGTTGTAGACCGGGATCCAGCCAAGACGCCTCGGATCATACATGATACGTTTGTGGAGTCCATACGTAGTGCTCGGCGGCAAATACAGATTATCAATCCTTACTTTACGCTGTGCCGGCATATCCGTCGTGCTCTGAGCGATGCGGTGCGGCGCGGAGTGGATGTGCAGATCATGGTGTCGGAGAAGAGCGACATTCCCATAACTCCAGACATCGTAGAGTATAACGTCAATCGTTTGCGCAAGAAAGGGGCCGATGTATATATTTTTCAAGGCGGCTTCCACCATAGCAAGATCATGATGATAGACAGTTTGTACTGTTTTGTGGGATCGGCCAATTTGAATAGCCGCAGTCTTTCGTTCGATTATGAGTGTAATCTGCTGATTGCCGACCAGCCAACTACCCGTGAGTTGCAACGTATTTTTGAGCATGACAAGCAGTGGCAGTGCTATCGCATGACAGCAGAGACGTGGCGCGGTCTTTCCCGTTGGCATCGTTTCCGGTGTTGGCTTTTCCATTTTCTGACACCTTTTGTGTGAGGCTCTGTCGCAGATTTCCTTAATTCTTATCTGATTCTTTATGCGTGACGCTACGTTTTCTGTTCTCAAGGCACTGGCCATCATTCTGGTGGTCCTGTCCCATGCCGGAGCACCCGGATGGTTGTCGGATTTTGTCTTTATTTTTCATGTGCCGGCTTTTTTCATTTGTGCCGGATACTTTTTCAATACCTGCTATCTGGATGATGAGAAGACGTTTGTGGGTAAACGTGTGCGGAGATTGTATTTGCCGTTTTTGCGGTGGAGCGTTTTTTTCCTTCTGATACATAATCTTTTGTTCTATACAGGAATATTGAACGAACAGTACGGCAATGCTCAAGGCGGCGTGTTGCATCCCTATACATGGCATGCGTTCTTCCAGCGCCTTTGGAGCATTGTGTTCAACATGTCCGGATATGATGAGTTCCTTTGTGGCTCGTTCTGGTTTTTCAGGGCTTTATTTTTGTCTTCTCTGGCTTTTCTCCTTCTGTTCAAACTACTGAGACGGAACCGAAGTCTGACTACCGACGTGCAGGTGGCGTGGAGCATTTTAGGGATAGTGTTTGCATTAACAATGTGGAAGACACTCGGAGGTCTCCATGTGACAGGGGTTGCTCAAGGAGGTTATCGTGAACTGATGGGAGTGTTCTTTATGAGTTGCGGCTTCCTTTATCGCCGCTATCAGGAGAGAGTTCCGATGAACTGGAAGGTAGCCGCTGTCTGTGTTCTGCTGCTTGTGTCCGCTTGCGTCTTCTTTCCTTCCAGCATGAGCTGGCAGGCGGATGTCGTTCATTTTCTGTCACTGCCGCTTCCGGCCCTTGCCGGTTTTTACCTGTTATTGTATGTTTCGAAAAAACTGGTGTGTGCCGGAGGAGTACTGAAGCGTGGACTGATATATATAGGAGAACATACGCTTTACGTCTTTGCCTTCCATCTGGTAGCCTTCAAACTGGTCAGTGCAGTCAAGGTGGCTTATTGCGGACTTCCGTGGCAGCAGGTGGGATGCCATCCCGTGATTCATGAGAAAACTTCCTCCTTCGATTTTTTCTTCCTGCTTTACCTGCTGGTGGGAGTCAGCGTCCCGTTGCTCTGGAATGCCGCCTATCGCAGGCTCTGCGCGCGCTACGACCTCTCTCTCGGGACCATAATGTTGTTTGTGGCGAGAATAGGAGGGCGTGTTGCCCTATTTTCCGTAGCGTGTATGAGGATGCTGGGTGTGAAAATGTGGGAAGGTGCGAAATCTTTCATACAGGGGATCAAGGCTATTCTGAATGCTTCCAATCCAAATGATGAGTGATAGAGAAAAATACACCGGACGAGGCGGCGGCAGTCCGGTCCGCATAGATGTATAATAACAAAACAAGAATTTATATGATAAACGTAGGAGACCGTTTGCCTGAAGTGCTGGGAACAGATGAACAAGGCAGAGAAATCCGGCTGAGTGAGATGGCCGGCCGCAGTTTTATTCTTTATTTTTACCCCAAGGACAATACTTCGGGATGTACGGCCGAAGCTTGCAGTCTGCGCGACCGTTATGCCGAACTGTCTGAAGCCGGTTATGAAGTGATTGGAGTGAGTGTTGACAGTGAGAAGTCCCACCGGAACTTCATAGAAAAGCACCAGTTGCCTTTCCGTCTGATTGCCGATACGGAAAAGAGTCTTGTGCAGGCCTTGGGAGTGTGGGGTGAGAAGAAAATGTATGGGCGGACCTATATGGGGATCTTGCGCACCACATTGATCGTGAACGGCGAGGGAAAAGTGGAACATATTTTTGTCCCTAAGGACATCAAGACAAAGATCCATGCAGAGCAGATTCTATCGTATCTTGAATCATGAATCCTATCTTCATATAATAATCCAATAAGCGAAAAACAGAAAAATATGGCGACAGTTGACGACAAGAAAATTATCTTTTCAATGGTGGGACTCTCCAAGACCATCAGACAGACCAACAAACAGATTCTGAAGAATATCTATCTTTCCTTTTTCTATGGTGCTAAGATCGGAATCATAGGTCTCAATGGCTCCGGAAAGTCCACCCTGATGAAAATCATTGCCGGACTGGACAACGATTATCAGGGTGAGGTGGTCTTTTCTCCCGGATACAGTGTAGGCTATTTGCCGCAAGAACCTCAGTTGGACAATGATAAGACTGTACGTGAGATCGTGCAGGAAGGGGTGCGTGAGGTAGTAGATGCACTGGCTGAATACGAAGAGATCAATCAGAAATTCGGCTTGCCCGAATATTATGAAAACGAGGAAAAGATGAATGCGCTTTTCGCGCGGCAGGGTGAATTGCAGGATGTGCTGGATGCCACTGATGCCTGGAATCTGGACAGCCGTCTCGAAAGGGCAATGGCGGCGTTGCGTCTGCCGCCTGCCGATCAAAAGGCCGAGCATCTCTCCGGTGGTGAACGTAGACGTGTTGCCCTGTGCCGCCTGTTGTTGCAGAAACCGGATGTTCTGTTACTTGACGAACCTACCAACCACCTCGATGCCGAGAGCATAGATTGGCTGGAGCAGCACCTGAATCAATATGAAGGAACCGTGATAGCCGTGACACACGACCGTTATTTTCTGGACGATGTGGCTGGTTGGATTCTTGAACTTGACCGTGGCGAGGGCATTCCTTGGAAAGGCAACTATTCCTCATGGCTGGACCAGAAAACGCGGCGCATGGAGATGGAAGAGAAAGTGGCCTCGAAACGTCGTAAGACACTGGAGCGTGAGTTGGAATGGGTCCGGATGGCTCCCAAAGCCCGTCAGGCCAAGGGAAAAGCCCGTCTCAATTCCTACGACCGTTTGCTCAATGAAGACCAGAAAGAGAAGGAGCAACATTTGGAAATCTTCATACCCAATGGTCCCCGTTTGGGCAACAAGGTGATAGAGGCACAGCATGTGGCGAAAGCCTTTGGGGAGAAAAAACTTTTTTCCGATCTTGACTTTATGTTGCCTCCCAACGGTATTATTGGAGTTATTGGCCCCAACGGCGCGGGCAAGACAACTCTGTTTCGCCTCATCATGGGACTGGAACAGGCAGACGGCGGTTGCTTTGAAGTGGGCGAGACTGTCAAACTGGCCTATGTGGACCAGCAGCACCGCGACATAGATCCGGATAAAACCGTTTACGAGGTAGTGAGCCAGGGAAACGAACTTCTGAAGATGGGTGGGCGCGATGTGAACGCTCGGGCCTACCTGAGCCGTTTCAATTTCTCCGGAGCGGATCAGGAGAAAAAATGCGGAGTACTTTCCGGAGGAGAACGTAACCGTCTGCATCTGGCTTTGGCCTTGAAACAAGAAGGCAATGTACTTTTATTGGACGAACCTACCAATGATATTGACGTAAATACGTTGCGGGCGCTCGAAGAAGGTCTGGAGGCCTTTGCCGGCTGTGCCGTCGTGATTAGTCACGACCGTTGGTTCCTCGATCGTATCTGTACGCACATTCTTGCTTTCGAGGGAGATGGAAATGTCTTCTTCTTTGAAGGCAGTTACAGCGATTACGAAAGCAACAAGGCCAAACGTCTGGGGCTGGAGGAACCCAAGCGCATCCGATACAGGAAACTGGAAGATTAATACTCTATATCGTCCTGGCCGGGAATTACAGCCCGGTCAGGATTTTGGGTTTATGCAAAACAAGAAAAAAGACGTGGCGAAGAACAATGATTGGAAGAGCCGGCTGGGAATGGTCTATTCCACCAATCCTGACTATGTATATGAAGAGGACACCTTGCCTGAAACGGAAACTTTGCCCAAAGCTCGGCAGCGTCTGCGTGTGAGAATGGAAAAGGCCGGCCGAAAGGGCAAAACTGTTACACTGGTGACCGGATTCGTCGGTACCGAAGAGGACCTGAAAGTTCTTTCCAGGTATCTGAAGACAAAATTGAGTACGGGCGGCAGTACGAAGGATGGCGAGATCGTGATACAGGGTGACGTGCGGGAACAGGTTGTAGCACTTTTACGGGCGGACGGATATATGGACGTGAAGTAAAATGAAGCGAGGATGAACCGTTACGGATGGTACTATCTAGATAAATCGGAGCGGCGTGCATTATTTTGTCTGTTGCTGGTGATATTTCTGATATTCTGTGTCCGCTACTGGCTTTTGAGCAAGAGAGAACAAAATGACAGTGGAGCGGGAACGGTGTCTGTGGAGTGGCAGAGTTTTGAGCGGCAAATGCGGTCGGATTCCGTCAAACAGTCCCATCAAAAAGAAGGAGTCCGCCAGGCTACTCTGTTCCCTTTTGATCCCAACTGTGCCGACTCTGCAACATTTGTTCGTCTCGGTCTGCGACCATGGCAGGCGCGCAATGCTTTGCGATACAGGGAGAAAGGTGGAAGATGGCGGAGCGCGGACGATTTTGCCCGTTTGTACGGGTTGTCAAGGAAAGATTTTCTTCTTTTGCGTCCTTATATCCGTATTTCTGGGGAAAAAGAGGAAAAAGTCAGAATTCCCAGAACGGAAAGGAAGGACACCTTTCTGACAAAATATCCCGAAAAATACACCGAGGGAACAGTCATTGATCTGAATGAGGCCGATACGACGACATTGCAGCATATTCCCGGCATCGGCAGTTACTATTCCGGTAAAATCTGCCGGTATCGCGAACGGATGGGTGGTTTTGTTTCCGTTTCCCAGATTGCCGAGGTCGAAGGATTGCCGCAAGGAGTAGAGCGGTGGTTCTCTGTGAAGTCAGATGCCGAAATCAGGAAAATCAATGTGAACAAAGCCACGTTCAAAGAGTTGGTGCGCCATCCTTATCTCAGCTACGAACAGGTGAAGGTCATTACAGAGTACATCCGTAAGCACGGCGACATTCAGGATTGGAGCGATTTGCGTTTGTCTCGGCAGTTTTCCGATGCGGATTTTCAGCGTTTGCGTCCTTATTTTATTTTTCACTGAGACCGCCTTCATTCATTTTTTAGAAAAATATAGGATTCTTTGAAGAATCCGTCAAAAGCTGCACAGCAGATGAACTTATCTTCAATGGAAAAGTGTATATTTGCGGGGTGAAAATATAGAAAAACGCAACATTTATCCTACAAAAGATATGAATCGTATAATAACTAAGGAACAGTTTTCCGAAAAAGTTTTCCGTCTTGTCGTTGAAGCGCCGCTCATTGCCCGTTCCCGTAAGGCCGGTCATTTTGTCATTGTGCGTGTGGGCGAACGGGGGGAACGCATACCTCTTACCATTGCCGAGGCTGATCCTCAGAAAGGCACTATCACTTTAGTTGTTCAGACGGTTGGTGCGTCATCAGCCAAGTTATGCGCTCTTGAAGCGGGAGAGGAAATCACTGACGTGGTGGGTCCGTTGGGAAAAGCCACACACATCGAGAAGTTCGGCACTGTGGTATGTGCAGGCGGTGGTGTGGGTGTCGCACCGATGCTTCCCATCGTTCAGGCGCTCCATGCGGCCGGAAACCGGGTCATCACGGTTCTGGCCGGACGTAGCCGCGAACTTATCATTCTCGAAAAGGAGATGCGTGCGGTTTCTGACGAGGTGATCATCATGACGGACGACGGTTCTTACGGGCGCAAAGGCCTGGTGACCGAAGGCATCGAAGATGTGATCCGTCGTGAGAAGGTAGACAAATGTTTTGCCATCGGACCGGCCATAATGATGAAATTTGTCTGTCTGCTGACAAAGAAATATGAAATTCCGACGGATGTATCTCTCAATACCATTATGGTGGACGGTACGGGAATGTGCGGTGCCTGCCGCATCACCGTCGGGGGGGAAACGAAGTTTGTCTGTGTGGACGGTCCTGAATTCGACGGTCATTTGGTGGATTTTGACGAGATGTTGAAAAGGATGAGTGCTTTCAAGGATGTAGAAAAGGCCAGTATGGAAGATTTATCCGTTTCCGTTACTGAGCCGGTCGCGGATGACAAATCCCGCGATGCCGGCTGGCGCAAGCAACTGCGTACGCAGATGAAACCTAAAGAACGGATGGCGCTGGAACGTCAGAAAATGCCCGAATTGGCTCCAGTATATCGTTCCCGTCAATTGCGTGAAGAAGTCAATCAGGGACTTACAGCCGAAGCTGCCCGTATGGAAGCCCGTCGCTGTTTGGACTGCGCCAATCCCGGTTGTGTAGAAGGATGTCCCGTAGGGATTGACATTCCCCGTTTTGTCAAGCATGTGGAAGTGGGTGACTTTGTTGCTGCGGCAGCTGCCATCAAAGAAACATCAGCCCTGCCCGCGGTGTGCGGCCGCGTGTGTCCGCAGGAAAAACAGTGTGAATCGCGCTGCATCCATGTAAAGACCGGAGGAAAAGCGGTGGCCATAGGCTATTTGGAGCGTTTTGCCGCCGATTATGAGCGGGAGCATGCCGCCGCCCCGGAGTTCCGGCCGGTTGCCGAACGTAAGGGAATGCGTGTTGCCGTAGTAGGTTCCGGCCCTGCCGGTCTGTCCTTTGCCGGCGACATGGTCAAACGCGGATATGACGTTACGGTGTTCGAGGCTCTTCACGAAATAGGTGGAGTGTTGAAATACGGAATCCCGGAGTTCCGATTGCCCAACCGGATAGTCGATTTCGAAATCAACAATCTGGAGAAATCCGGAGTCCGGTTTGTGAAAGACTGTATTATCGGAAAGACGCTTTCTGTAAAGGAACTGGAGCAGGAAGGCTATGCCGGCATATTCGTGGCTTCCGGTGCCGGACTTCCCAATTTTATGGGTATTCCCGGCGAAAATTCCATTAATATCATGTCTTCCAATGAATACCTGACCCGTGTCAATCTGATGGATGCATCCGATTCGGAATCCGATACCCCTGTGACTTTAGGCAAGCATGTTGCGGTAGTGGGAGGTGGAAATACTGCCATGGATTCCGTCCGTACAGCCCTTCGTCTGGGAGCAGAGACCGCAACCATCGTTTATCGGCGTTCCGAAGAAGAAATGCCGGCCCGTATCGAGGAGGTGCATCATGCGAAAGAGGAAGGTGTGCGTTTCCTGACGTTGCATAACCCTGTCGAGTATATTGCAGATGAGCAAGGAAAGGTCAAACAGATTGTTTTGCAGAAGATGGAGTTGGGAGAGGCCGATGCTTCTGGTCGTCGCAGTCCTGTTCCTGTTCCCGGAGCCATAGAGCGGATGGATGTCGATCTTGTCATTGTCAGCATCGGTGTTTCTCCTAATCCTATTGTTCCTCATTCGGTGGAAGGGCTCGAATTAGGGCGGAAAGGCACCATCTGTGTGAACGAGAAGATGCAGACCAGCATCCCTACGATCTTTGCAGGAGGAGACATCGTACGCGGCGGTGCAACCGTAATTCTCGCTATGGGTGATGGAAAACGGGCGGCGCAGGCTATGGACGAAGCATTGGGCAAGAAGGCCTGATCGGTTGATCTCACTGAAAAAGTTCTATTCTTGTCCGATAAAACTTGTTGAGTGCATAAACGAAAAGGGCTGATTCCATTTGCCGGATTCAGCCCTTTTTGTTTAAATGGTGCTCGCATTAAAAAACAAAAAACGTCTTTTGACAATTATTACTGTCCTGTTTGCTAAACTTTATTGTGGAATACGTTTATGGAGACCGGCAAATAGAAATATTCCGCCGTTTTTTACAAGGCGTGTAAAAAGTTTTACATGCCTTGTAAAAGCTTTTACACGCCTTGTAAAAAAATTATATTATAACTTCTTGGTCGGCCAACGAAATCTCCGGACCGCGAAAATATGGTTGAAATCGGCCGGAAATATCTGAGTCAGGAAAAGTTTCCTCCATCAACCCGATGCAGACCTTCAAATCAGCTTCACTGAGGCCGCAGAATCTCCGTCCGAAGGCCTTGAAAGCTAAAGAGGGGGCTTTATCACAAACGCAAAAAATAAGCAAGACTTCTGACTTTCATGAAGCTGGAATCAGAGGTTTATGGTTTGGCGGACAATAATACTGGACAATAATGCTACTTTATGGCAAAGGGGGGAGTCTGCTTTATAAGCATGGATTGCCTGTGCGTTCGTCACCAATGGAAGTACTCTCTCCGTGTCCGGGAAATACACGGGTTTCTGTCGGTAATGTGAGAACTTTCTTCTGTAGGCTTTCCGTCAGATTCTTCAGGTTTCCTCCGGGAAGATCCGTGCGTCCGATGCTGTAGCGGAATAAACTGTCACCACTAAAAAGGATGCTTTCCTCTTCGCAATATAAGCATACTCCGCCAGGGGTATGTCCCGGAGTTTCTATCACATGTAGCGTATGATGGCCGCCAACTTGCAGTATGTCTCCACCATTGAAAAATTTTTGAGGTTCAGGCAGCGAAAGATGATAATCCCGGTGCATGAAAAGGCGCATCATTTCGGCGGCTGATCGGTAGGTATCTTCTTCGGCATGGTGCATTTCCGGTTGTATTCCGTATGTTGTATACAGAAACTCATTGCCAAAGACATGGTCGAAATGACCATGTGTGCAATATAGGTGCTTTACATCCAGTTCTTCTTTTCGGATAAAGCGGGTTATTTCAGCCTGTTCTTCTTCTCCGTATGCGCCACAATCAATGATTGTGGCTTCACGGCTGTCATCCCAAAGAATATAGCAGTTTTCTTCAATCATATTACAAATGAAGCAACCTATATAAAGGCCGTTTTCTTTTTGTGGCGGAATGATGAAGCTGTTCATAATAGAAAAATTTTATGTGAAGTCTGTTCTTAGAAATGAAAAAAAGTCAGTGAACTGCCACATAGGCTACTTTTTTGGTTTCAAAAAAAGCGTCTGGAAAAAAGTTGCTCAGTTCCCATGTGTCCGAACAGTGTTTGAACGGACGCAATTCTTCCTGTATGTCACCGCCTTTCAGTGCAAGAACCCCATTGGGTAAGGAGTTCTGTTGTTGCGGGCGTATGTTTTTGGTGACGAGACGCACGAGTTCAGGCATGCCCATGACAGCCCGGCTTACTACAAAATGAAATTTACGGCGTTCTTCCGCCACATTGCGGTGAACGGCAGTTACGTTTTTCAGTCCGATTGCTTCGGCAACGGCTGTAGCAACACGTATTTTTTTCCCGATGCTGTCTACGAGGTGGAATTTACATTCCGGAAAAAGAATGGCCAAAGGAATACCGGGAAATCCGCCGCCTGTGCCGACATCCATGATTTCCGTACCCGGTCTGAATGTGATGACGCGTGCAATGCCTAAGGAATGTAGAACATGGTGGGAATATAGATTATCAATGTCCTTACGCGAAATGACATTGATTTTTGCATTCCAGTCACGATACAAAGCATCGAGCATTTCAAATTGCTTCTTTTGGGGTTGTGTGAGGGAGGGGAATTTTTCAAAGATAATTTCAACTCCCTGTGTCATGGGGCTCATTTCCATATCAGGCTGCGGTTAAATCTGAATTTGAAGCAAAGATACGACAAAAAAGTGATATAATGAAAATGGTAGGGCAGGGTGTGGATAAAACCGTATGTGCCACTCTGCCTCCGGGACTTGGCAAAAGGCTGTAATTAGTAACTATTCAGCTATCCATATTAGCTTAATTATCTGATTGTCAGAAATGGATATTTGCGGAATTTATTGATTTTATCGAACTCACCATGTGAAACTTTATAAAGTAGCTGCAAGAAAATAGCAGGATTTCAGATATTATGGTTTACCTTAGTAGCGATTTTTTTATTTAATAATATGGAAAAGAAAAAGTTGAAACCGATTCTTATAAAATGAAGAGCAGAATGAGTATGTGGATATTCTTGCAGGTAAGTGGATACAGATGATGCATATTACTCCGGAAATCGCATGTACGGAGGGGGTGGCTTGTATGGAAGGATGTATTTCTGGGTGTAAGGAAAGCAATAAGAAATGTCATGAAAAAGGTTATAGTATTCCATTTTTATACTAACTTTGCATTAAATAGGTTGCATTCGGCAATTTGCAAGTAAACCTGCACTGCGCTTATTTGCACTATCTTTGCTTCATCTTTCACAGAAGTACTGACTATATGGATAATGTCTGGGAAACTTATATTCCTCTTGAAGTGGTGGGTGTGACCACCGGAACATCGTTGCCTGATGCTTGTATGTTGCTGATGCGCGAGCAGGCGGGCCTTCGCCGTCATTTCACTGTGCTTGTACGTAAAGAAGAGTACAACCGGTTAAAGGCAGCTTTGATGCGGAAAGATTTCTCATCAACCCGTCTGATGACGAAACTGGCTGGAATATTTTCCATTGAAGTGGGGAAAATACAGATATGCTATGTTTCCGGTGGAAAGTTTTCGGCCCGGGTTTATTTGAGAAGGGGAGACGAAGAACGGATCATGGAGACGGAAGTGGCAACCGCCGTGTTGCTGGCCCTTGAGACAGGTGGGACAGTATGCATACGTCGAGAGGAATTCGATCGTCTGTACATGGGCGAATCACCCGAAGGAGAAGTCAAGATACCGTTGCCGTCCATGCAGACCGAATTGCTCAGCCAGGCATTGGAACTGGCTGTACAGGAGGACAATTTTGAATTGGCTTCGCAGTTGAGGGATGAGTTGAGAAATCGGGGCATAGGTGGAACAGAGTAGTTTTGTATAGATTGATTTTTATGAAGGAATCCCATTTATTTTATATTCCCGGTTTGCCGGAGTGCAAGGAACTTCCGCCCGAAGAGGCGGGACATGCCGTGCGTGTATTGCGGGTGAAGGACGGAGATCCGTTATTGGCGACCGATGGACGGGGCAATTTTTACGATTGTATCGTGACTGCCGCATCTCCCCGTCAATGTGAGATCCGTGTGTCGCAGACGCATGAAGTTCCCCGCTTGTGGCATGGAGGGATATGGCTGGCTGTGGCTCCGACGAAAAATATGGACCGTATGGAATGGTTGGTGGAAAAAGCTACCGAGATAGGTATGGACGGCGTAACTTTTGTAAATTGCCGTAACTCGGAGCGGAAGGTTGTCAAGATTGAGCGTATAGAAAAAATTGTGGTCTCAGCTTTGAAGCAAAGTCACAAGGCCTTGAAACCGGAAGTTGGAGACATGGAAAATTTCAAGTCCTTTATTCAACAGCCTTTCAACGGAACAAAGTTTATAGCCCATTGTCTCACGGAGGATCTGCCTGCTTTGTATGATCAGTTGGATGCCAACAGTGACTCCTTGGTGCTTATTGGGCCGGAGGGGGATTTCACCCCCGATGAAGTTCATATGGCCGAGGCGGCAGGATTCCGGTCGGTCAGTTTGGGCAAAAGCCGTCTTCGCACGGAGACCGCAGCTTTGGTGGCAGTTCATCAGATGAATTTGAAAAAAGCAAAATGAGAATACGATAATATGCAGCAACTTATTCAACTTTATAAAGAACAATATGGCCGGAATCCTCTTCGAGTGGAAAGTCTCCCCAAGTCCGGTAGCAATCGTGAATATGTACGTCTGCATGGTGCGGACGGGACCTCAGTGATTGGTGTAATCGGACCTGATAAGGCCGAAAATGCCTGTTTTATTTATCTGAGCCGTCATTTTGCGGACCGGGGACTACCTGTTCCGGCTATCGGTGCCGTCAGTAAGGATGTTTCCTGTTATTTGCAAACTGATTTAGGGTCAATTTCACTTTATCAGGCTTTGTCCCGCGGACGTGCCGATGGAGCGCAGTATAATGAGGAGGAAAAGGAATTGATACGTCGTACCATTCGTCTGCTGCCTCATTTGCAAGTCACAGGAGCTGAAGGGCTGGATTGTAACCGTCTTCTCTCACCAGTCCGTTTCGATCATCGGACAGCGATGTTCGACCTCAATTATTTCCGATATTGTTTTCTGCGACCGACAGGATTGGTATGTGATGAAGTACGTTTGGACGAGGATTTCTCAGACTTTGCCTACCATCTTCTGGAGAAAGAGAACCCGCAAGTCTCAACTTTTTTGTACCGTGATTTCCAGGCACGCAATATCATGATGACTCCCGCGGCCGATGGAAGTCTGTCTCCTTGTTTTATTGATTATCAGGGAGGTCAGTGCGGGCCGTTGCAATACGATGTGGCATCGTTTCTTTGGCAGGCTTCGGCACGCTATCCGAAGGCCTTGCGCGAGGAGATGATCCATGAATATCTGGACGAACTGGCAACGCTCATGACTTTTGACAGAGAGCAGTTCCTTCGTTGCCTGCACAGTTTCGTTCTGTTCCGGACCATGCAAGTACTTGGAGCTTATGGACTTCGTGGATACTTTGAACGCAAAAAATATTTTTTAGACAGCATCCCGCTGGCTATTGAAAACCTGCGTGAGTTGTTGGCTGCCGGCACTGCTGCAGACTGGCCATGTCTGGAAGGAGTACTCCGTCGTCTAACAGAGTTACCTCAGTTTGAGAGTACTCGTGCGGAAAAGCAGGAAAAGCAGCCGAAGGGTAAAGCCGATTCGTCCGAGACACTCTCCCCCTTGGTTGTAGAGGTCTTGAGCTTCAGTTACAGAAAAGGCATTCCAGAAGATCTTTCCGGCAATGGCGGAGGATATGTGTTCGACTGTCGTGCAATTCATAATCCCGGACGATATGAACCCTATCGGAAACTGACGGGTATGGATGCTCCGGTTATTGAATTTCTGGAAACTGACGGGGAGATTCTGGTGTTTCTTGACTATGTATTTAAATTGGCCGAGACACATGTAGAACGATATATCCATCGAGGTTTCACCCATTTGCAGTTCGCTTTCGGCTGCACGGGCGGACAGCATCGCAGTGTCTATTCCGCACAGCATCTGGCTGAACATCTGCATCGCAAGTATGGTATCGAAATTCGCCTTATTCATAGAGAGCAACAGATCAACCGGACCTTTCCTGCCCGCATCAGGACATAGAGAAAGAGCGTTCCTGTAATAATATTTTTCAAAGGAAAAGAAAGTATGCTTATTCTTCCCGCTCATTTTCCCGCAACCTCCATCCTTCGCTCCGAAGGATGGCAGGTATTGGACGGAGAAAGTCCTGCCGGCCTTCGTCCGTTGCGTATTCTCTTTCTGAATCTTATGCCGCAGAAGCAGGTCACCGAACTTGATATTGCCCGTGCTTTGGCATTTTCCGAGCATTGTGTCCGTTTGTATCCGATGAAGATTTCCGGACAAGCCTATAAGACTACCCCAATAGAGCACATGCGGACTTTCTATTCTGACTTTGAAGTTTTTGAGCCGGAAAATTTTGACGGACTGATCATTACCGGTGCTCCGGTCGAGCATCTGCCTTTCGAGGAGGTGCGCTATTGGCTGCAACTTTGCCGCATCATGGATTGGGCGCGCAGTCATGTCCGCAGCACACTTTATATCTGCTGGGGCGCGCAGGCCGGTCTGTATCATCATTACGGCATTCCCAAGTACGCATTGCCCGAAAAGTGTTTCGGCATTTTCCGGCAACATGTCCTGTACAGAGGGCTGTCTCTATTCCAGGGAATGGAACCGGAATTTCTCATGCCCAATAGTCGCCATACGGAAGTAAGGCGACAAGATTTCCCAACGAATGGTTCTCTTTGTATTGTGGCTGAGAGTGAAGAAAGCGGAATCGGAGTAGCCATGTCTCGCGATGGACGCGAGATATTCATTGTGGGGCATCTGGAATACGAACCGCAGACGCTTCACAATGAATACACGCGTGATCTGAAGAAAGGCTTATCCATTCTTCCGCCTCTTCACTATTATCGGAAGGAATGTCCCGAACAGGGTGTGGATTTTTCCTGGAAGAAATCCGCCCGCTTGTTTTATTCAAACTGGTTGGATATGCTCTCCGGACATCAGACTGTCTAAATTCCTCATGCGTAAATCAACTTGTTTGGGCAACGTTCCACAAACTATATTATCGGAGACTGCAATAGAGAGTTATGTATTGAGTTGTTTACGGCAGTTGGGGATATTTCTTGAAATCGGGTTTCCTTTTTTCAAGAAAAGCGCGACCGCCTTCCTGCGCTTCGTCCAGCATGTAGTAGAGCATGGTTGCGTCACCAGCCAGTTCCTGGATTCCCGCCTGCCCGTCAAGTTCTGCATTCAGTCCGGCTTTGATCATGCGTAGTGCCAGTGGCGAATGTTCCATCATGATCTCGGCCCATTCCACTACTTCGTCTTCCAGACGGTCTGAAGGTACTACTTTGTTGACCATTCCCATCCTTTCGGCTTCGACGGCCGAATACTGACGGCAGAGAAACCAGATTTCGCGGGCTTTTTTCTGTCCCACCATACGGGCCAGATAGGAAGCACCAAAACCGGCATCGAAAGACCCGACTTTGGGACCGGTCTGCCCGAAAATGGCGTTTTCGGAAGCGATGGTCAGATCGCACATGAGATGAAGCACATGACCGCCGCCTATGGCATACCCGTTGACCATAGCAATCACCGGTTTGGGAAGGCTACGTATCTGTTTCTGCACGTCAAGCACGTTCAGACGCGGCACACCGTCGCCTCCGACATATCCGCCACGTCCCTTTACATGCATGTCGCCTCCGGAACAAAAGGCCTTGTCGCCGGCTCCCGTCAGCACCACAACACGTATGTCTCCGTTTTCGCGACAGTAATTCAGCGCGTTGCTTATTTCGCTTACAGTCAACGGGGTGAAAGCATTCCGGTAGCGGGGCCGGTTGATGGTGATGCGGGCTATGCCGTTATACAGGTCAAACAGTATTTCTTCGTATGGTTTGATCGGGGTCCATTCTCTTTTCATGGTTATTTCGTATTTATAATGGTTCTGAAACAATTGTGCATATTCTCCAGTGCCTCCCCGTTGATCCGGGGATCCGTAAAGACTTCCAGCAGCACGGGGCGATCCGATTCCGTGGTCAGGAACTGGCGTATCGTCTCCTGTGCTTCAGATAAAGTGTTGATGCTGAAATATCCGAGGCCGTAACTTCGTGCAATTCCGCAGGCCGCGCATTGATGCGATGCTGCGATGTACCTGTCGCGGGAGGGAGAGGACGAAAGCCCTTGCAGACTATGGAATATCTGTCCCCCGCCGTTATTGAACAGGACGATGCGGAGATTTCCGCCGATCCCCTGAATCCATAACGCATTCTGGTCATAGAAAAAACTGAGATCTCCGACCAGCAATAGCGAGAGGCCGTTCTTTTTCAAAGAGTAGCCACAAGCCACGGAGACGGAGCCTTCAATGCCGTTGGTGCCTCTATTGCAATATACTGGAAAATCATTTTTATCGAAAAAGTAGAGTGCGTTACGCACCACACTGCTGTTTCCCAAATGCAGGGCGGAGATGGGGGAGTGCCGCAGTTCGTCGCACAGCATCTTCATGATACTCAGATCAGAGAGGGTGTCGGTCTGGAAATCCTCGATCCGCTTTCGGTATGCTGCCAGTAGCCGTTGCATGCGTCTGACATTTTCATTGGCAGGCAGAGTCTCGGCCAAATGCGGCAGTATCGTCAGAGGAGACGAACGGACAATGACAGAAAGATGGTCGAACGTATCGGGAAAATCCGTACTTTCCTCGATGCGGATCACTTCGCAACCATCGGTTTCGCGCAGACGGAATTTCAGCAACTTATTTACCTGATTGCCTCCGGCATGTATGACCATGTCCGGTGCGAATCTCATACCGGAAATGATCTCCTCCAGCATATTGGTCCTCCAGCTGTAGGAGGAGTTGCCGATCAGCTCCGGAAGAACCAGCAGGGAGGAATTTTCCTCAAATTGCCGGAGTGGGGCGGAGAGGTCCTCCTCGTATTGTCCGATGAGGAGAACCGGAAAGTGTGCGCGGGCAATCCGGGCTGTGAGATCTTCAGGCAACGGGGCAGCCGCGACCGTCGGCCGTATCTCACAAATGATCCGTTCGGCAGGCAGTCCGGTCGTAGAGAAAGTGAATAGAGGTTCGGTTAGAGGAACATTGATATGTACAGGCCGTTTGCCATTGTGCTGCATAGACAAAATGGCCTCATTGATCAGCCGGTTGCGCAACCGGCAGTCTTGCGGTCGGTCGGTTTCAGGAAGGTTGTAGGAGGCTGCATACGGTTTCAGGGCATCCGGCTGAAACAACGTCTGTCCGTCCAACTGGCCGATCCTTTCCGCCGGTCTGTCTGCCGAGATGACAAGCAACGGGACATGACGGAAATAGGCCTCGGCAACCCCCGGCAACGTATTGAGAAGGGCCGAACCGGAGGTGACGCACAGGGCTACGGGCTTTCGTTCCGACAGATAGATGCCGATCGCTACAAAAGCCGCACTGCGCTCATCGGTCACGGAATGTAGGGTGAATATTTCCCTACACTGATGGAAATTGTGTACCAGAGCACCGTTTCTGGAGCCGGGACATACTACTATATCCCTGAAACCATGACTGGCCAGAAGAGCCGTCAACTGGTTTACGCCGGTCTTATCACAAAACATATAACTCTTGCGTTTTCCGTTTTTTTATCTGAACAGGCGGAGCATGGCCTGCATTTTGTGGCAGGTCTCATCCCACTCGTTTTGAAATTCGCTGTTTTTCAGCAGACCGCCACCGGCATACAACTCAGCTTCCCCGTCGTTCAGAATGTTCATGCAGCGCAGGGAAACGTACAGGCCGGTAGCATCTTCCATATTGAGCGGTCCTGTGAAGCCTGCATAGTATTTCCTCGGAGTGCTCTCATCCTCAAGGATTGCGCGGCGGGCTGTCTCACGGGGTATTCCGCAGACGGCGGGAGTCGGATGGAGGCGCTTCAGTACATAGCCGATATCCGATCCCTCTTTCAATGTAAATGTGAAGTCTGTTCTCAAATGTATCAGGTTACCGGTACGTGACGGATAGGTGGCCGATATGGACCGGCTCTCTGTCACGGCTCTGAGCTGACGGTCCAGATAGGTGGATACGTATTTCTGCTCTTCACGGTTTTTCAGGCTCCATTCCGGATAGGCCTTTTCCTCTTCCGATTCGTCTATAAGCATCGTGCCGGCCAAGGCCATGGTTTTCCAGTGGGCATCTTCTTTCACCAAAAGTTCTTCAGGTGTCGCCGCCAGCCAGCATCCGGTCTTTTCCGTCCACCAGAGCGTCACATAGCAGCCGGGATATAACCGGCAGGCCTTATGAAACAGTTGCACGGGCTTCATGATGCCATTGTCCAGCGTGAGATGCAAGCGGCGCGAAAGGACCATCTTCCGGCATTTTCCGTACAGTAGGCGTTGCATCGCCTTCTTGAATTCTGTATGATAGATATTCCGTTGAACACCTTCATCGTCCTTATAGCTGTATGTATCCGCCGTTTCCGGTTCAGCCGGCACGTCATTTCTACTGATGTGGTCCGGAGCAACAAACAGCAGGGGAGTCTCCTTAGTAATATGGAACGGGGCGATGACTACTCCTGTTTCTGTATAGGGAAACAGGGCAGAGGTAAATGCTTCGGGCTCGTTTTTTCGGGAAATATAGGTATAGGTCCGCTCATAAGGCAGGCGGTAGAACACATAGGCTCCACCTTGGAATTTGCCCTCTTCTACGGCTTGTTCTGAAATTGAGCAGTTGGATTCCATTTATAATCGGCAAAACGAAAAGTGCAATTTTGAAAAACGAAAAGTACATTTTTCGGTGTTTTCCGGCCTTTTCGGACGCGGCTGTTTGACCGCCGTTCAATCACCGCTCAAACGCTGTTTAATCGGTT
>Ga0209694_1001109_pt1 | contig 32613 bp, 33 predicted proteins | sample GluameincwithD2O_FD_187499 | JGI IMG/M metagenome (GOLD analysis project Ga0209694, IMG submission 187499) | Mouse cecum microbial communities from Vienna, Austria - Glucosamine amended microcosms incubated with D2O (SPAdes) (version 2) | ecosystem: Host-associated > Mammals > Digestive system >... | reverse complement strand
TAACTATTGCTCAGGAAACGCGGGCAAAACTTCTGGTCAAGCACGAAAAGCCAACCTGTAGCCGGCCCGGTGTGTGAGTCGCGCGAATCGTACTGCAATCTAAAACCGGCGCCGACAGTGTTGGTGACCATATCCTGACCCAGCCACAGCTCCGGACGCTGTGCCTTGCGGGCATCATAGTGATGAAACTCAAGCGCCGGCCCTGCGAACAAATTGTCGCCAAGACGCCACATAAACGTGGCAGAGGCCCTGTAGGACAACAGACGATATGACGACTTGCCATCATCATTGCGCTGACTTCCGAAATCGAGTCCCCAGAATTCGGTCGGGAAAGAATAGAAGAATATATTGTAGTCAATACGCCGTCGGTCGGATGGGAATATATGCGTGCCACGCAGTCCGAGCAGAGCGAATCCGGCAGTGGAAATATCCGAGTACAGCGAAACGTTGGAGGGTATGGCCGATGTGTCGGACCTGTCAGCTAGATAATTGCCGGCGGCCACAAGACCTATGCCGAGCTTGGTATCCGACGCATAGTGAGGTCCTCCGATAAAACTGACATCAAGGCCTTTGCTATAGTCGGGTTTATTGGATTCGGCAAAATAATCGAGCAGGCGGTCGATGATATTCTTACGTTGGGGCACAGTATCGGCCTGAAGCGGATCACCATGGTCGGACGCTCTACCGGCAAACGGAATGATGAGCATCGTCACCGCCAGAAGTATTTTTTGAAACTGATCAGTCATTGATTTACGGCAGCAAAATTACTGAAAATGCTCCGATCAGTGAGCAAAACGCCTGTCAATCTTTTTCCGATAGGGTCAGATTGTTGTCCGCAACCGCCATAAAAAGTTACCACGACAGAACTGTAGCGTCGCGCCAGCGTTTAAGAAATAAGCATACTATCAACGTATCGACTATTTTAATCAATGAGAAGAATTACGGTCATATTAACGGTAATGATCTCCGCAGTATACCTGGCGGCCGGCGCCGTCTCGCTGCCGACATTGACAGAAATATCAATACCGACTCCAAGCATTTCATTGCCGCAGGCTCCGAAGGTGCCACAGACACTCGTTCTTCATCGGGCATCAATCACAAACGACGATGCCGGAGCCGACGACACCACCGAAGCGACCAGTGCCGCCACAGAAGGGTGCTGGTCGAAGAAACCGAGTCTGTATGACTATCCGTACTCCCCCACCCGATCCATGCGCGACTGGAACCGCCTGTGGGCCAATACGGCAGTCCTGATGGGTGGCGGTCTGACCGCGCTCGGCATCCTGGAACTGCTTCCTCAGGAATCGACAGCATGGAACAGTCATGAAAACGGCAAGACCCCGTTGTTCAAACGCTGGCTTCGCCACGTCAAAGAGGGTCCGGTATGGGACGGTGACAAATTCATCTTCAACTTTGTGCTCCACCCCTATGCCGGAGCGGCATACTACATGAGCGCACGGAGCTGCGGGTTCAACTACTGGGGTTCGTTTGTGTATTGCTTCTGCATCTCTACATTCTTCTGGGAATACGGATTTGAAGCCTTCAACGAAATTCCGTCGGCTCAGGATATTGTAGTGACATCGGTGGTAGGCTCAATCATGGGCGAGGCTTTCTATCATGCCAAACGCCATATAATGTCCAACGGCTACCGCATCTTCGGTTCGCGCGCCCTGGGCTATGTGGCGGCCTTTTTTTGCGATCCGGTCAACGAAGTCCTGGGCTATTTCAGGGGCGACCAGCACAGAGCCATCCGACGCTTCGACGGCGCGCCCCGGAGCATGGCGAGCGCATCGGGAGGATTCGTATTCAATCCGACTTCGCGCACAGGAATGCGCTACGGACTGACACTCACATATTCTTTCTGACAAATACCACTTTTTGACAAACATCACTGACAAACGTCACAGCATATACTTCAAAAAATGCATTAACTTTGCACATTCCATAAAAAAGATATGAACATAACACGCACAGCAAGCCTCGCGGCATTAATAATGTCGGCCATGATATCGGCTGCCCAGACCAAAACGACCGAACCGATACCTTACGGTGACTTCGAGCACTGGGTACGCCGCACTCTTCGCGAATCGGTGGTGATAGGCGGCCACGAAAAGGTGCTCTACGAAGTAGGTCCTGAGAGGAACATATCGGGGAGCGACAATGCCGCATACCGCAATCTCGGCGGCTCTCCGTGGGCCACAAGCAATGTTTACGCCAAAGTATCGGGTGTGACCAAAGGCTCCAACGCCGTGTATCCGGCCAACCGCACGGCCAGCAACCGATGTGCGAAACTGTGCACACAGATGGAACGCGTCAAAGTGCTCGGGCTGATAAACATGGATGTGATGGTGGCCGGATCGATGTTTCTCGGAGAGATGATAGAGCCGATCACAAGCACGAGCAATCCCTACGCCAAGATGGAGATGGGCATACCCTACACCAAGCGGCCGAAAGCTCTGGTAATGGACTATTCGGTAGACATGCCGCAGACCGACACCCGGGTGAAATCGACCGGCTTCGGCGGCAAGAAAGTGTTGCCCGGACGCGACGAGGCTGTGGTGTTCGTGATGCTTCAGCGCCGCTGGGAGGACGCTCAAGGAGGCCTACATGCAAAGCGGATAGCTACCGGCGGAGAGAAATTCAAACGCGGCACGGCATGGCAGTCGGGACACCGCGTGCCGCTTGTATATGGCGATGTATCAAAGAATCATTCGCTGTCATGGCTACCTCTGCGCAACGGCGACAACTCCTACTATGCCCACAATTCGAAAGGAAAACTCGTCAGGATACAGGAGGAGGGATGGGACTCAGCAGATGCGACTCCGACCCATATCATCGTGATGTTTTCGGCAGGCAACGGCGAGCCATACGTGGGCACTGAAGGACTGACGCTCTACGTGGACAATGTAGGCTTCGCTTTCTGACCTCTAATAAGACAACACACAACAACTGCAATCATAATACCATACATTATGAAACATTTCAAACCCAAAGCATGGGTGCTTCCGCAAACGGTGCTGATAATCGGCACGTATAATGCCGACGGCACTCCCAACGCCATGAACACGGCATGGGGCGGCCAATGGGATTCAAACGAGATCATGATCTCTATGGGTTCACACGCCACTACCGACAACCTGAACCGATGCGGTGACTTCACCATAGCATTCGCAACGGCACAGACGATGACTGCCGCCGACTATGTAGGCATCACGAGTGCCCGTCACGATCATGATAAAATCACGATGCCGGGATGTGAGAACGAAACGGTATAAAAAAAGCCTTGAAATCCAGATTGCGTCTGATTTTCAAGGCTTTTACTTCATTGTCGGGGTGAAAGGATTCGAACCTTCGACCCCCTGGTCCCAAACCAGGTGCGCTAACCGGACTGCGCTACACCCCGCCTGAACATGCCGCTATAAGCGACGCGACAAATAGACGCTGCAAAGTTAATCATTTTTTCGTAATTTTGCCTTCGTAAATAAATATTTCTTCGCAATGAAAGGAAAAATGCCCTATATTCTGCTTGTGCTCTTGATCATAGTCGGTATAACGAGCTGGGGCGCCGGAATAGCTCTGGCGTCGCAGACCCTGTCGTCACGCTGGATATCTCTGACCGCTGCCGCGATTCTTGCGCTGACTTCCCTGCCTATGACTCTTCGCGCCAAGAATGGAGTGAAGCGCTCCATCACACAGAAGACATTGCGGGGTCTGATGCATGTATTCGTAGCTGGCGGCGTAGGTTATCTCGCGATACTGGGCATCAACCGTCTTGGGGCAACCGAGGAGAAATCCGAAACGTTAATAGGCGCAGTGACCGAACGTACTCGTCACCGCCACAACCGCACCCGGCGTGTGGGCCGTAACAGATACGTGCCCGACGGCCATTACTACACTTACGGAGCTGTAGTGACGCTGCCCGACGGACGCAAGACCGAGCAACATCTAAGTCTGGAAGAGTACAACCGTACCCGCATCGGAGCGAAGCGTGAAGTGACTGTGGCCCGCGGATGGCTCGGAATGCCAGTGGTGATCAGCATGAAGAAATTATCTAAAAATAAGGAAACAGGCGTACCGATCCGCAAAAAAAAGACAAAAGCACAGAGAGAATGACTCATTGTCATGCAAAAACGATGAATATATGAACTTCAATTCGTATATTTGCAGAAGATATCAATCGAGAATGGCCGAGGCTCTGCCAGTAGACGCTATTTGACACCGCCCAACGACCAAGCGACAGTGCATATTCTTACATGTGTTTCATCGAAACTCCTGTAGTAATAATAACAAGCAACCGATTTAATTCGCATGGCAAAAACACCTGAACGGCTCTACGGCCTCATAGGGTATCCGCTCGGACACTCTTTCTCACAGAACTATTTCAACCACAAATTCGAGGCGGAAAAAATCCCGGCCCGATATGTCAATTTCGAGATCGATGACATAGGACGCCTCATGGAGATCATAGCCCAGTATCCCAATCTGGCGGGACTCAATGTCACAATTCCTTACAAGGAGCAGGTGATAGCCTACATGGACGAGATGGATCATGATGCGAAAGTGATCGGAGCGGTCAACGTCATCAAATTCATCGGTTCAGGCAAGAATCTGAAGCTCAAGGGCTACAACAGCGACATCATCGGTTTTTCCGATTCGATAGCCCCCCTTCTCAACCCGGCTCGCAAGAATGCATTAGTGCTCGGCACCGGTGGCGCGGCAAAGGCCGTAGGCTGCGGACTGAAGAATCTGGGAGTCGAGGTGACATGGGTGTCGCGCACCAAACGTGACAACACGCTGACCTATGGCGAACTGACACCCGAGGTCATGGCAAAACACAAAATAATAGTCAACACCACCCCGCTCGGCATGTATCCGCATGTAGACGAATGCCCTGATATTCCTTACGAAGAACTGACAAGGGAACACCTTTGCTATGACCTTCTCTACAACCCTGACGTCACACTGTTCATGAAGCGGTCGCAGGAGCATGGAGCTGAAACAAAAAACGGGTTGGAAATGTTGTTACTTCAGGCGTTTGCCGCATGGAACATCTGGCACTCATAAAAGACAACACACACAATAAGCAACGAACACATAACCAAACCTATTTCAAAATCATGTTGACAGAAAAACGCAGCAGCATGCTCCACGGTGTACTGCTCATAGCCCTCTTCTCATGCGCCGCCTTCTATATAGGCAGTGCGCAAGTGGTGCGCGAACTATCTTTGAGCCCGATGATCATAGGTATCGTTCTCGGTATGCTCTATGCCAATTCACTGCGCAACAACCTACCGGAAACGTGGGTTCCCGGCATACAATTCTGCTCTAAACGGATATTGCGCGTGGGTATCATACTCTACGGCTTCCGGCTTACTTTTCAGGACATACTCAATGTAGGCGCGGCCGGAATCATCGTCGACGCCATAGTCGTGGCCACTACCATACTCGGTGGCATACTCATAGGCAAAATGATGAAGATGGACCGCGACATAGCTCTTCTCACCTCCATAGGCAGCGGCATCTGCGGTGCGGCAGCCGTGCTCGGAGCCGAGTCGACCATCCAGACCAAGCCTTACAAGACGGCTGTGGCCGTGGCCACAGTAGTGATATTCGGCACACTGTCGATGTTTCTTTATCCCATAGCCTACCGCGCCGGCATCCTTGAGATGACTCCTCAGGAGGTAGGCATCTATGCCGGCGCCACCCTCCACGAAGTGGCTCACGCCGTAGGAGCCGGCAACGCCATGGGAGCCGATGTGGCCAATGTAGCCATCATCGTGAAGATGATCCGCGTGATGCTGCTGGTGCCTGTGTTGCTCATCCTCGGCTGGTGGGTGGCACGACGCGCCGCCCGTTCGGCCCAGCATGACGGCTCCACGAAAGGCAAGGTGGCCATACCCTGGTTTGCCGTAGGATTTCTTGCCGTGATCGGTTTCAACTCATTCGACCTGCTTCCAATGCCGGTAGTAGACGCGATCAATTACTTCGACACCTTCCTGCTGACCATGGCCATGACCGCCTTAGGCGCCGAAACCAGTATCGACAAATTTAAGAAAGCCGGCGCCAAGCCGTTCATCCTTGCTTTCTGGCTTTATCTGTGGCTGCTCGGCGGCGGCTATCTCCTGTCGAGATACCTCGCTCCGCTCTGGCTATAACCGAAAATGAGCGCTCAGCGCCACAACCGACCAGATGCGTGCTCCTCTCTCCATGATGCCATTGATTCCTGCGGCCACAGCCATGGCTGCAGGAATCATTTTGTCGGCCCTCACCGACGCTGCCCTCATAGGACTGGCAGCTCTCGCGGCGGCGATCATCTTTGCAGCACTGAAACATAACCTCACAGCCATCACCACCTGTGCCGCAGCTGCCGGAGCGCTGGCTTTCGGCGTCGGCGCACCTGATGAGGAGGCACTCCCCTTCAACCGACCCATCATGCTCGAAGCCGACATCAAAGAGGTGAAGGACGGAGATGCCACCCGACGGCTGAAAGTCAGCCCTGTGAGATATGCCGACGAGAAGGGCAGCTACCGTCCGACAAATCCAGCCGACATATATCTGTACATTCCGTCGACAGAACCCTACACAGAGCCGGGCGACCGCATAGTCGCGACAACAGCCATAGAGCGTCCGGAAACACGGACGTATTTCCCGGAGGAAACGAGCGAACAGCAACGGATGAAGCGCAGCGGCATAGCCGGAAAGGCTTTTGTCAAGCCAGAAAACATAATCAGCGCAGAGCCGTCGCCACGCATCATGATGCGGCTGATAAAACTGCGCATGTCCATAACCGGCATCATTTACCGGAGCGGAATGAAGGGAGACACCAAGCGGCTGGTCAACATACTGATCACCGGCGACACCTCGGATATGAACCAGTCGACACGAAAGAGTTTTTCGGGCGCGGGCATGGCTCACGTACTTGCGCTCAGCGGACTTCACGTCGGGATCATCGCTTCGCTGCTGATGATAGCCCTGTATCCACTGCGCCTCTGCCGGATGCGCAGCGCTGCCTCAGCATCAGCCATCATCCTGCTTTGGTCATACGCCGCCGTCACAGGCCTGTCGGCATCGGTCACAAGAGCGACAGTGATGGCTTCGGTGCTGCTTATGGCCTCAATGCTTCAGCGACGCCACAGTCCGGCCAACGCCCTTTGTCTGGCCGCCATGCTTATCATGGCCTTCGATCCCACGGCATTATTCACAATCAGTTTCCAGCTCTCCTTTGCCGCAGTGGCCGGGATATTACTGTTCGCCCGACTGCTGAATCCGACCGCACCACGCCGACGCATAGCCCACCGTCTGGCAGGGATCGTATCCGTATCACTCTCCGCCATGCTTGCCACAGGGGCAATATCGGCATATTATTTCCACACCTTTCCGATCTATTTTCTTCCGGCCAACGTGGCTGTGGCTCCGCTGCTGCCGCTCCTGATATCGGGCGGAGCAACCGCCATAACCATCGAGGCTTGCGGAGGAGATCCGGTGATGCTCAACAGCGTCGTCGACCGGCTGGCTCAATGCGTAACCGGCATCGCCAACCTATGCAACAACCTGCCCGGAGCAACTTTGGACGGCCTTTATTTCAGTCCATGGCTTCTGGTCGGCGCAGCCTTGGCTACAGCGCTTCTCGCCTACGGGCTGCACTGCCGGCGCATGGCCGGACTGACTGCATCGGCTCTTTGTGCGGTTGCCACAATAAGCATGGGGATGATTCAGGCTACGCCCGAACACTCAGGAGTATATATCATTCCTGCCGCCGGATACACCTGTGTGGCCGTAGCCACGCCCGGCAGTGTCAGCATAATATCAACCGCCGGCGACCGCCAGCTATCAGAGATAGCCGCTCGCGAGATGCCACGCATGCGCGACTATATGGGTCGCCGAGGCATCGATACCCTGATGACAGCCAACCGACGGGCCGAATTTCCCGGCGTAGTCTACAGATGCCCGACTCTGCATATCGGGAACAGCAGCGTAGTATTCGCCGACGGCAACCGGAACACAAAACCGACCGATAGCGCGCCACCGGTCTACGTGATAATATGCCGCGGATACAGAGGAACAATGAAGGAAATTGCCACACAGTACCGGCCAGACACCATCGTGATGTCGACCGACTTAAACACAAAAATAGCCGACCGCTATATGAACGAATGCCGGCAACTCAACATGCCGGCCTATTCAATGCGATCGGGACGCATTCCCGACCTCAACGCCTTGCTGCGCTGAAGCCGTTTTCAGCAACAGATATGTCTGCCCCACTACATCATCAGTTGACGGCGAGAAGCTCTATATCGAAGATCAGAGTGGATCCTCCCGGAATGCCCGGTTGAGCCGACTTGCCATAGGCCTGCGATGCGGGGATGTACACCTCCCAGCGGTCGCCGACATGCATCTGCTGCAAGGCAATGATCCATCCGGGTATAAGCTCACGCAGTCTGAAAGCCGGAGGCGTAGCTCCACGACTACTGTCGAAAGCGCGACCGTTGATGGTCTTTCCGACATAATGCACCGTCACCACGCTCCCTCTGCCGGGCAGAGCACCCTTGCTGTCGCCCGACCGGAGCACCTTATAGAAAATTCCCTTGTCGAGCGGCTTCACGCCCGGCTCGCGCGACTTGGCTTCAAGCCACTCGAGATTTCTGCTCACATATTCCTGTTTTGCCATCTGCGATATTTCACCGATAAATAACGGGCATGTGCCTCAGACCGTAAGCGCTATATGATTGCGCTCGGCCAGCCGACGCATATTAATGATCGCGTAACGCATACGTCCCAAAGCGGTGTTGATGCTGACATTTGTCTGATCGGCGATCTCCTTGAACGACATGTCGCGATAATATCTCATCTCCAGTACCTCGCGCTGATTGTCGGGGAGAGCAGCCACCAGCCGGCGCACATCGCAGTCGATCTGCACCGAAGCGAGATGATCCTCGATATTGCCCTCGCTCAGTTCGCGGCGGTTGAGCACATCGGTTTCACCGGCATCGGCCGACACCACATTTTCGGCTTTTGCCTGCCTGAAGGTATCAATAATAAGATTGTGGGCGATACGTGTCAGCCATGAAAAGAATCGTCCGCTCTCGCTATAGCGTCCCTGCCTTATGGTCATTATGGCCTTGACAAATGTGTCCTGGAATATATCATCAGCCATATCGCGGTTTTTGACCACGGACAAAATATAGGAAAACAGGCGGGACTGATGACGGCGTAGAAGCACGTCAAACGCCTCATTGCATCCTGAAGCATACTTCGCCACCAGAGATTCATCGGGCAGCGCGACCATGTTCTGTGTCACTATTCTAAATTTTTACTGGTTTAGAGTAGCAGTGTTCCGATAGGCGTATAATGATTGGTTTTACGATAGATAGATTTCAAGCGGTCATCCCTGTAACTGACCACAGCGGCAAAATTAAGTCTTTTTTGTTTTATGGCAAAAAAATGTCACCGTTTCTTAACACGCTTAACAATCCGAAGCCCGCGCCGGATCCTGCGGCCGGGTAGTTTTTGCGCGGTGTCACACCTTTGTCGGCTGATGATGACACTTTTTTCAAAAAAAGTAGTAACTTTGTCGCTTAATCCAACAGTATCGGAGCATGCATGAAATTAACGCTATCCACAGCATAATGAAATCATACTCCAAGCAAGATCGCTAAATATGAACAACCTTCTGCTCCGCTCTCTCACCGGGCTCGTCTACGTGGCTCTGATAGTGTGTTCGATATTATACGGAGGCATGTGGGGCCTCACCGCCCTGCTCGCCCTCTTTGCCGTGCTGTCGACGGTGGAACTCCATTCGCTCTGCGGCGGGACGGGACAGTCAGGCACTACCGCGACACTGATCATTGACATAGCCGGATCAATGGCCGTCACAGCCGCCCCGGCACTGTATGCGACAGCATACCTGCACTCCGGCCCATGGGCGGCATTCGCAACCGCGGCGGTTCCATTCATGGCTTACCTCATAGTGCGCCTCATAGCACAGCTTTATGTGACTCCTGACATATCGCCTCTGCGATCGCTGGCCTGCAGCCTCTCGGGGCAGACATATATCTCGCTGCCTCTGGCCTGCGCGGCCGCCGTCTACATCATGTCATCGCCGTCAATGGCTCTGCTCATGTTCGTCATGATATGGCTAAACGACACCGGCGCATTCTGTGTAGGGTCGATGATCGGACGCCGACGCCTGTTCGAGCGCATATCGCCCAAGAAATCGTGGGAAGGCTTTTTCGGCGGCATGGCATTCTGCATTATCTGCGCCATAGCCGCAGGCCACATATCATGCGGCCTACCGGGCTATATGAGCATCGGCCTTCTGGCAGCCTATGCCGTGGCCGCCTGCCTGTTCGCGACATGGGGCGATCTTGTAGAATCGCTTCTCAAACGCACCCTCAAAGTGAAGGACAGCGGGCGTCTGCTGCCCGGTCACGGCGGCATACTCGACCGCATCGACTCTCTGCTGCTCGTGGCGCCTGCGACGCTGATATTCCTCTCCATATGCATAATCGCGATATTATAAATCTCTCCGACCATAAGTAAGCATTCAAATTCAAGCGACAGTAAGTGAAAGACGATCTTTTATACAATCTGCCAACACTTACTTAACAACAATTACCATAATGAGCGACCAACGTTACAATCTGCGCGGCGTAAGCGCCTCCAAAGAGGATGTACACAACGCCATCAAAAACGTAGACAAAGGCATCTTCCCCGGCGCCTTCTGCAAAATCATCCCCGACATACTTGGCGGCGATCCCGAATGGTGTAACATCATGCATGCCGACGGTGCCGGAACCAAATCATCTCTGGCCTACATCTACTGGCGCGAGACAGGCGATCTGTCGGTGTGGAAAGGGATAGCGCAGGACGCACTGATAATGAACATCGACGACCTGCTCTGCGTGGGCGCTACCGACAACATTCTCGTCAGCTCCACGATAGGACGCAACAAGATGCTGATTCCGGGCGAGGTCATAGCCGCCATAATCAACGGCACTGAAGAGCTGCTGGCCGACCTGCGCGACAAGGGCGTGGGAGTATGGAGCACCGGCGGCGAGACTGCCGACGTGGGCGATCTCGTGCGCACGATAATCGTCGACTCCACGGTCACATGCCGTATGCGCCGCTCCGACGTGATCGACAATGCGAATATCGCCGGCGGCGATGTCATAGTCGGTCTGGCTTCATCGGGACAGGCCTCATACGAGAAGGAATATAACGGCGGCATGGGCAGCAACGGCCTGACATCGGCCCGCCACGACGTATTCGCAAAGTATCTCGCCGATCGCTACCCCGAAAGCTTTGACGCGGCCGTTCCAGACGAACTGGTATATTCCGGCGGCGTGCGTCTGGACACTCCGGTGGAACACACCGGCGTGACAGCCGGCAAGCTCGTGCTGTCGCCCACCCGCACATATGCCCCTGTGATCAAGCAGATCCTCGCCGAGATGCGCACGTCGATCCACGGCATGGTCCACTGTTCGGGAGGCGCTCAGACCAAGGTGATGCATTTTGTGAAGAACAAACATGTCATAAAGGACAACCTCTTCCCGATCCCTCCCCTGTTCAAGCTCATCCAGGAGCAGTCGGGCACCGAATGGCCGGAAATGTACAAGGTATTCAACATGGGTCACCGTATGGAAATCTATGTCAAGCCCGAGGATGCAGCCCGCATCATTGAGATTTCCGAAGCCTTCGGCATAGAGGCACGCATCGTGGGACGCGTGGAGGAGGCTCCGGCCAACCGCCTTACGATAAAATCGGAAAAAGGGGTGTTTGAATACTGATCAGAGCCACAGCGGCCAGGCCACAGCCATGTACACGACCCGCCATATCGCCGCACTGCTCGCCATTGCCGCCACGGCGGCAATCGGATGGCTGTGCGGATGCAGCAGAGGCGCGTCGGATACAGCAGACGATTCCGACTCGCTGCGCCACCGTCTGCCCGACACCCTACGGGTAGGCACGCTCTACAGCCCTACGTCGTATTTCATCTACCGACAGGAGCCTATGGGCTATGACTACGACATGGTGAGCCGGTTTGCAGCCGACAAAGGGATGCATCTGAGCCTCCGGATAGCTCCGTCGCTTTCGAGAGCGGTGGAGATGCTCGATTCGGGTCTGATCGACCTGCTTGCATACGAAGTGCCGGTGACAGGCGAATACCGCCAGCGGGTGATACACTGCGGCATCGAGAATGCGACATATCAGGTGCTTGTTCAGCCCAAGCGGGGGAAGCAGCCGCTGATCTCCGATGTCACGCAGCTTGTGGGTCGCGAAGTGTATGTGGAAGAAAGCTCCAAATACCTGCAGCGTCTCAACAACCTCAATGAGGAACTTGGCGGCGGCATCATCATCCATGAAGTAGACCGCGACACGCTGATCACGGAGGATCTGATGGAGATGGTGTCGAAGGGCGAGATTCCTCTGACGGTGGTGGACAGCGATATAGGCCGGCTCAACAAGACGTATTACAACGATCTTGACATCACGCTCCAGATATCATTTCCGCAACGTTCGGCCTGGGGCGTGGCGCAAGGCAACAAATGGCTTGCCGACAGCATCGATACCTGGAGCCGCGGGGAGAAACCACGGCGGCAGCAGGCCACACTGCTCAAACGATATTTCGAGTTGAGCAAGGGTTCAGAGCCAGGGACAGCCGCCGTGAAGATCGATCTTTCGAAAGGGGTCGTGTCGCCTTTTGACCATCTGTTCAGACGCTATGCCTCCACCATCGGATGGGACTGGCGTCTACTGGCGTCGTTGAGTTTCAAGGAGAGCCGGTTTGACTCCACGGTGGTATCGTGGGCCGGCGCACGCGGAATCATGCAGATCATGCCACGCACAGCCCGTGCCTATGGCCTGACCGACGAAGCCATGACCGACAACAATGCCAACATCTCCACTGCGGTGAAGATACTGGCGGCTCTCGACAAGTCGCTTGCATCGCGGGTGCCGGAGCGCAGCGAACGGCGCAAGTTTGTCGTGGCAGCCTACAATTCCGGACTCGCCCACATACTCGACGCGATAGCTCTGGCGGCCAAATACGGCATGAATCCTCAGGTGTGGGACGGGAATGTCGAACAGGCTCTGCTTCTCAAATCGAATCCGGAGTATTACAACGATCCGGTGTGCAAATACGGCTATTTCCGCGGACGTGAAACATCATCGCATGTCAGCAGCGTATTTGCCTTCTACGATCAAGTTTGCAAAAACATACGGCAATGACATTCCGGCCGGACTTTCGACAGTGAACAATCCGTAACAGTGCCAAGAACCTATTATAATCCATTATTTTATATCCGTTATGAAGAAAAGATATCTATCTGTAGCTCTCGTAGTGGCTCTTGCAGGCTCTATGATGATGACTTCATGTATCGGCAGCTTCTCGCTGACCAACAAACTCCTGTCGTGGAACCGTCAGGTAGGCAACAAATTTGTCAACGAACTCGTGTTTTTCGCATTCTGGGTCATTCCAGTCTATGAAGTGTCGTGCCTGGCCGACGTGCTTGTGATCAACAGCATCGAGTTCTGGAGCGGCAGCAATCCCGTGGCCAAGGGCAAGAAAGTGATCGACGGCCACGACGGACGCTACCTCGTGGAATGCGACGGCAAGGGCTATACCATCACCTCGGAGAACGACGGTTCGATCGTCAGACTCGATTTCGATGCCGACCGACAGACATGGAGCGTCGATGCCGGACAGGGAGCGATACCGTTCATGACCTTTGTCGATGACAATCATGTCAGCATGCCTGCAGCCGACGGCACAATGCAGACCATAGAGCTCAGCCAGGCCGGAGTGATGGCCTATTCCCAGAGTGCCGCGACAGGTCTCTTCGCCTCACGCTGACACTACATAATCAATCATAAGAGAGGCCATGTGTCGGAACTCATATCCCAGACACATGGCCTCTCTTATTTTATGTTGTTCAGAAGAAGAGGATGATCACTCCTCGGCCGACTCGGCTTCGGCGGCCTCCACAGCGGCGTCAGACGCGATATTGGGCGCCTCAAGTCCGTAGTGCTTGCGTGTGTCGAGTATCTTGAGCCAGAGAGCGAATATCAGCGCCAGCACGCCGAATCCGGCGAACATCAGCATCGGATTGGTATAGTCATACTCCATCGGATCGGTCACTCCGGCATTGCTTGCCGCAAGCACGTTGCCAAACAGGATAGGCACTCCGAAGAGTCCGATGTTCTGCACCCAGAAGATCAGCGAGTAGGCACTGCCCAGGTAGCGCTTGTCCATCACCTTGGGCACTGAAGGCCACAGGGCCGCAGGCACCAGTGCGAACGACACTCCGAGCACCAGAATGGTCACAAGAGCCAGAATATGGCTCGGCACAGCCGGAAGCAGCAGAGCGAACACCAGATGGCAACCGATCAGCAACAGCGATCCGAGGATGAGCATGGTGGCGCCGCGACCACACTTGTCGAGGAAATATCCCAGCGGCGGAGTCAGAAGCAGCGCGCCGATCGGGAACCACCGAAGCAGGTCGGCAGCCGTCTCGGCCGAGATGCCGAGATTGCACTGCAGCATGTTGGTGCCGAAACGCTGGAAGGGGAAGATAGCCGAATAATAGAGCACGCAGAGCAGAGCTATGATCCAGAACAGGCGGGAGCGGAACAGTCCGCCAACATCGCTGAGCTTGAACTCCTCCTCGGAAGAGGTCTCTCCGGATCCCACACCGGTCTGCCGGTCGAGAGTACGGTCCATGACCGTAAACACTATGAAACATATCAGACCGATGAGCAGCAGCACGGTGCAGAAAGCCACCGGAACCACTACCGACGGATCGCCTCCAAGCGCCTGCGAAAGACGCGGAGAGAGCGAGAACACGGCAAACACGCCCAGACGCGCCAGAGCCATCTCGCAGCCCATAGCCAGAGCCATCTCCTTGCCGTCAAACCAGCGTGCGATCGCCTTGCTGACCGTAATACCGGCCATCTCGCAGCCGCAGCCGAATATCATGAAACCGAGAGCGGCCAGCTTGGCCGAACCGGGCATCGCAGTCCACCACGACGAGAGCCATCCGTCAAAAGCCGTTCCCACAAACAGCGGGCTAATGGCATAGAGTTTGATGACTGCACCGCCCACCATGAGCGATGCCGAGAGGGTGCCGGTGAAACGCACACCCATCTTGTCGAGGATTATACCGGCCACTATAAGGAAGCCGAACACATTGAGCATATACTCCGCACCGGCATAGTTGCCGAATGCCGTAGGACTCCAGCCAAGCCGCACTTCGAGCAGCTCCTGAAGCGGCGACATCACATCGACAAACATATAGGCGAAGAACATCATCGACGCGATCAGCGCCAGCGCAGTCCATCTCGCCCATGCCTTGTCGTTGAGAACCTGTCTTACTTTTTCCATTTTCTGACTAATTCGTTGATTGTATTACTGTTTTGATTAATAATCTATGCGGGCGACCCTACACAACCCGAAAGGACTGCTTATACGGCAGAACCCGATCAGAAGAGATAGCCGAATCCCACATTAAGATATATGGGATACATATTGAAGGTCACCGTTTTGAACGACGAAACGAAGATATCGTTAAGCCCCCACGACAGATTGGCGTTGACCGCCAGATGGCTATAGGCCATCCATGTCACTCCGGCCTGAAGTCCCCACTGGAACTTGCGCAGCTCGTCGCCGAAGTCGTATGATGCCCGTGAGTCGCCCTCAAACACGTATTTGTCGCCTGTGGGATCCCCTTCGCGGAGATATCCATTGTAGACATAGCCGTCGAACTCGTTCTTATAAGCATAGGCGAGATACGGGCCGAACGTCAGCGACGTGCGGTCGTGCACACGCAGGCGTGCCAGAATGGGCACCGACAGTTGCTGTGTGCTGTATTTCGTGCGCACCATCCCGGTCCAACGGCCTTTGAGTTTCTTGCCGTCGTCGAGTATCTCCATGCCGTAGTTTTTCACACGGGCTTTTGTTTCCATGCCCTTTGTGCCGAGCTGGAGAGCGACAGTGAGACCCCATTTACGGTCGGGGGTCAGCCATTTTGTGGCTATGGCTCCCACCTGCATATTAAGCTTAGGATCAAACGACTTGATGCGACGGATCTCTTCGGGCAGAGGCAGCGGCGAGGCTCCACCCACGTTGAATCCGGCGTTGACCTGATATTCTATATCACGGAAGAAGCCCTCGGCTCCTACTGGCATGACTGCCGACAGCATGACGACTGCGGCGGCCATGAGGCGTATGAATGATTTCATTGTTATTGACGGAGATGAATGATGTAACTTATTAATTGGCACACGTGATTAGTCGGCACACGTGATCTGGATACGGTCGACCTGAAGAGTGCTGCCTATGGCGCCTCTGAAAAAGTCGCCGTCCTCACTCGAACTCATCACAATGGCAATGCTGTACTTGCCCTCGCTGAGTTTTTCGGGATCTATCTGCTTGCCCTGACGCAGTGTGAACGGTACGGAGAATTCCCTCCAGTCGGACGAAGCCTGTCGGTCGGGTATTACGGCTGTGGATATGATCATGGGGTTGTCGGCGGCAAGCACATTGGTGCCGTCGAGCCATTCGTGTCCGGGCGATGTTTCGAACAAAACGGCGTAAAGATTAAACATGTCAGTCTTTCCGGGCACGGCCACGAGATTGCCGTCGGCATCCGGTTCGCTGTATGTCGGTCCGGGCTGATATTTGTAGAAGCCGCTGAACATCACAGGCACTTGAGTGAACGGTATTCCGAAATGGGTTGCTCCCAGAGGATTCGTCATGGCATTGGTGCCGTCGAACGTACCGAAAAACAGATTTCCGGCCGCCATCGGCTTTTTGGCCCGCTGTCCGAACGATCCGGTGGAGCGTGTAACCAGCGCCACGCATTTTCCGCCATCCACTCCCCCGTCGGCCTGATAAGTGGGGAATGTGCCGGGAGTAGATCCCTGCAGAGTCAGCGCAAAAGCCGAATTGGCGCTTGCCCATACGAGAGCGTCTTTGCCCGAAGGATCAGGCTCGTAGAACTCATCGTAGGAGCATACGCCTCCGAGAGCCTTGATGCGGCGCACATGGTCGAAATCGTATTCGAGATTGATACTGTTGTTGCGCTGCACCTCCACGATATAGTCTTTGTGCCACTTGCCGTCCTCCGAGGTTACGATATATGTCTGCGGGAACTCGAAGTTGCGCAGTGTGCCGCTCGGCGGCTCGACAGTGGCTCCCGGCGACAGCTCAAACTCCGGTGCAAGCGCCGTTACAGCCTGATTGTTTTTCACTATCAGGAGCACCTTGGTGTTGGATATGTTAGGCTCACGGTTAAGCACATCACCGGACACAGTCACCTGCACGATATCGCATTCGGCATTTTTGGGCTCTTCCCTGATACACGCAGAGAGTAGTCCGGACAACAGCACAAATGCAGCGATTGATCTAATTGTCATCTGTTTATATTATGATTTGCCAATATTTCACTGACCGACGCCTCTTCCGGCGTCGGTATTTAATCCGTCAAAATTAGTCTAATTATTTCGTGCGACTGGTCAAATGGTCGAAAAAATCGGTAGTGTTAAATATATTTAACTAAAATAAATCATCGTAAAGAAGAATAAAAGGCTAATTTCGCGCCATATTTTACGTGATACAGACAGTACAAATCATTACACAATCATGCCTTGACAAAGGCTTTTACAACAAACTAAACAATTGACAATGAGAAAACTTTTCACCTACGTGCTTGTAGCTGCCGCTGCGATGGCAGGCTTCACTTCATGTAGCGACGACGACAACAACGACCCTCAGCTCTTCGAGCTTCCGGCCGAAAGCAAGACCATGACTCCGTCAAACGGTCTGACATTCGTTAGCAACGGACAGTCGCTCTCCGACGTCACCCTCCAGTACGTGCCCGCCGCCGACGGCAAGAGCGCGATCCTTGACATTTTCGGCAGCAATGCGAGCCGCGCCGAAAGCCCTGTAATAGCTCCGGGCGACGTGCTTCCCGGTGCTGCTTCGGTTAGCATCAACGTGACTCCCAAATTCGAGGCTGACCGTGCGACATTCGAAGGCGACGCAGAGTCGACCTACTGCACTTTCCACTATGACGGCACCATCACCGCCACCACCATTCAGGTCAACTTCACAAACATCGTGATGAAGAACGGTGTGATCATCTCCACCCTCACCTTCACCGATGCCGACGTAGACCACATGCTCGAGCTGACCTACAACGGCGCTCCGCTCATGGGCAAGACGGTGAGCTTCAAGCCCGATGCATCAGACTTCAAGCGTGCGGTGCTGACTCTTGCCGGACAGGCTCTTGACCTGACCGACCTGCTCGCCACCGCACAGCTGCCGGTAGACCTCTCGAAGCTCTCCAAGATACAGACACCCGGAGTGATTCCCGGCACATCGAGCTTCGAGCTGCCCGTAGTTCTCGGCGACGACAATACCTTCAGCGGCTCGGCCGAAACCGCATTCGTAACCTTCAACTACGAAGGTCAGGTCGCTTCCGAGAAACTCGTGTTCAACATCACCGAAGCCAAGCTCAAAAATGCTCCGCTCTCCGAAAACAAATGGTATGTTCCTCACTATTTCTATAATGAAGACACTCGGGAATACGAAGGCAATCCTGTGCATTTCGTATGGGAAAGCAGCGCCAAATTCAACATTGACTTAGGTGGATTGGTGCTGCCATTTCCGCCTGCCGATCTTGTCGGCATTATGCTTCAGATGGGTCTCATACCGCAAGACGATAATGAAACGGCCAGCATAACCCAGATGATCTCACGTTCGCTTAAGACCATTGAATTCCATCCGGACGGCAATATCATCGCAGGCTATGTTGAGAACGGAAAAGTCGGCGGTCCGGTAATACAGTCGCCCGCTGGACTGGCACAATATGTCATTGCATCCGATGGCACTTTACTGCTCTATCTCAACCCTCAGGCTATCATTATGAATGTAATGAAAGCGCAGAACGAGGCTGCTAAATCACGTGCAATCGACTTCTCCAAATATCAGGCTACAATCGACGGACTGGCTGAGATGCTTGCCAGATGCGTCAGCGAGGGCTTCCCTATCACCTACGCCAACGGCATATATAAAGCAGCGACAGAAGAAGGCGAAGATAGCGAATTCATCAATACTGATGACAATCTTTCGGTTTATGCCAACACTGAATTCATTCTCCCGATCCTTAAAGCAGTAGCACCCATCTTCAATGATGAGGAAGTGCGCCAGACAATCATGAACCTTGCCGGACAGAATGAGGATTTTGCAGCAATGGCACCCATGTTGGACGGCATCCTCAAGTCTGTTCCCGATGTCGTCGAGGGTACTACCAAGATCGAAGCCGGTATTATCCTTACTAAAAACGAACCCATCGTTTCCGAAACTCCCGCTGAATAATCCAGCGATTATTTCTATAATGAGAGGCTGCCCGTCAACGACGGCGCAGCCTCTCTGCTTTCATTATGCCGGGGCATCGGGTGAAGGCTACCAGCTGCCGTGCTCCTGCTTATGCTCCCTGAAGTCGTGCTTCCTGTCGGTAAGCGCACTGCCCTGTCCCCACCAGTCCTGGTGGCGGGTGACACCATACATGGGGTATTTCCTGCCATTGAGATAGAACCCCTTGCCAGCCACGATCTCATAATGACGCAGACCCAACGGCTGAACCACCTCGTCGACCTTGCGGCCATCCTGATAAAGACACGAAACTACTTTATACAGATAAGGATCGGTACGGCCTTGCCACAGATGCGGCTTGGAGATCCGGCGAGATAGCCGTTGACATACACCTCGGCACACGCTCCCACCCCTTCGAAACGGAGATACACTCTCTAATAAAACACTGCAAAACGATCAGATCCATGCGTGCCGCTTCCACAAAGCCACACAAAATCATGGATTATAACAGCCTTCGACATTACCACACCATATATTCGCCATATGCAGTCGCCAACGGAAAGCGTCACTTGGCGTTGTTCCCTGGCGCAGTGACTTCGCACAGAACAACGCCTCTCTGCCGAGACTCAACCTCATCAGGGAAGGGAGTCATTAGATTATTGGATCAGAGCAAACACCCCATGATAAAATTCATCACAAATGTCGTAATGGTGAATTGGTGAATTTAATTATGGAAACGACACGTTTTGACGTTTTCATGTTATACTTTTGCCGTATGAAAAAAAATATGGGACGGTTGATCCGCTACATACTGATAATTCACAAGCTGTCGGGGCATAAAAAATATGTTTCGGCAGAGGCTCTTATCTCATACCTCAATCTTCAAATGGATCTGAGGGGATATGAGGTAGGCATAAGCCAGCGCACTTTACAAAGAGATATAAAAGAGATCGCGGATATGTTTGATGTGGAAATCAAGAACTATCGCGGATATGGATATTATATTGCTGACAGAATAGAAGAAACCGACATCAGATATCAGGAACTTCTGCTCAACTTTGATCTCTTGACTTCCATGAATCAAGTGAGTCAGTCAGTAGGATATATAATTCCCGAGCATCATCGGCCCAAAGGGATTGAAAGTATTCCAGCCATTATTAATGCGATAAAGGAACATCGAATTACCGAGTTTGACTACATCCTTGTAAGAAAGGGCGACAAGATAATTTCAAAGAGAGTCAAACCACATTTTCTAAAGGAATCTCTGGGCTTGTGGTATCTCCTTGCTCTTGATGAACATGATGCTCTCAAAGCATACGGGATAGACCGGATGCGTAACATCCATGTCACGGACACGACATTCAAACGAGACGACTCCATCAACCCGGATGATCTTTTCAAACACAGCTATGGCATTTGGGATGATCCGTCGATACCCATCGAGGATATTGAGCTTTCATATTCTCCGCTGGACGGCAAATTTGTCAAGACGACTCCGTTGCATAGCTCTCAAAAGATTCTCGCTGACAATGACGACGAGTTCAGGATAAGTCTGCGGCTAAGGATTACAAACGATTTCGTCATGGCGCTTTTGTCAAGAAGTGCGTCTCTGACGGTGATTCGCCCTCTGTCACTACTGAAGCGTATAAATGAAATATACAGAAACGCCCTAAAGAGAAATGAGTTATGAGAAGTATGCGAGATTTGATACATGATGCGATATATCCCAACACAAGGGTATATTATGACGCGAATGGAAACTACAGAGGTTCAAGCACGGATATCACTCCATTTTTGACACTCCTTGGCCGTTGTTGGGGGTGGATATTATGGCTATATATTGTCCTGACACCATTGCTGGCGCCGGTATATTTCATATTCGCACACTGGTTCTGCCGGAAATATGACGCCGAGTTTATGGCATCGGATCCAGTAGGCTGGCCGAAGGAAAAGAAATCAATTTTGAAAAATCATAGAAACATTCTTATCGGATGGATAATTTTCATGGTCTATGGCTACTGTATAGATTGGGGGCAGAATGACCTGCCATACAAATATACACAGCCATCTCAGCATTGGGAAGAAGCCACTTACGACCCTGACACCTATGTAGACCCCTATAAACAATACAAAGAAAACAATAACAGATAAAGATATGGCAGCACACAACTCGAAAACATCATTTACTGGCGAGGAACTTACACGGATTATCTCGCTTGTTCGTCAGCTTGAAATGGCTGAACCGTCTAAAAAGAAAGGCATAAGAGAAAATCTTCGTAAAATAGGACTGTATTGGTCCGAAGTCGCTCCGAGAATGCCTTACACAGTTGAAAATCTACGTCTGCTGTTCGAGAGCGAAAAGCTGACACTCCACGAACAAGGGCAATCAGATTCCACCGCCAACAATCTGGCGGATATCTTGTCCGTCAAATCGAAACCACTATCCGATGGAGCTGTGGCTTCCGATATCATCCTTCCGGACAAACATGGGTCGAGAAGCAATTCCGATGAGCATTATGTTATCGACCTCTGCGATGAAATTCTGGGGCAGACTGCAAGCCGTCAGCATCGGTTCGACTTCCTCAGAGGCGATTACGGCACTACACTACCTGTTGACGCTTATTATCCTTCTTTGAATCTCGTCATCGAGTATTATGAATCACAGCACTCCGAATCCACACCTTTCTTCGACAAGAGACAGACAGTCAGTGGCGTATCCCGCGGCGAACAACGACGGATATATGATTTACGACGCCAGGAGGTGTTGCCAAAACATGGAATTAATGTTGTGGTTATTCCATACACCGCTTTTGGATCGACCAAGAAGATTGTCAGGAATCCGCAGTCAGACAAACTTGCGATTATGCGTACCCTCAAAGAAAATGGCATTGATCTTTGATAGTCATATCTGGCTTAATACAGAGAAACATGGTTGACAACAATGTCTAAAACATCCATGCGCACTAAATAACGGCAAATCATTCGGGGATTTGCCGTTATTTAGTTAACTTTGTGCTTGATATACAAAGACTCCAATAACAGAGACACGCAATGCCATACTCACGCTTGCAGAGAATCGGGACAGCTTCCGGTTCGCTGAACTGTTGTCGTATCTCAACGGACTGTTTGAGATTTCAAAGGTCACGCTATCCTGGTATCTCCGGGAAATGGTCAACGACAACATTATCTTCAAGCTTGGCCGGGGCATATATACGGCACACAAGGTGCATACATCGGAATACACGCCACGCCTGAGGACCAAAGCTGTGAAAGTCGGCAAAATTATCGCCCGACAGTTTCCATTTGTCTCGGTCAGCGTACTCGATGGTCAGGTCTTTGCGGATTTCCAGCACCATATTTCCTCCAACAATGTAATATATTTGGAAGTGGACCGCGATGCCATGGAGTCAGTCTTCCATACTTTGAAACAGAAGGGATATGCCGCATATCTCAATCCGTCGAAAGATTTTGTATATGACAACATCGACTTGTCGAAGGAGGCTGTGATTGTGAAGCCTTTGATTTCCTAATCCCCGCTTGTGGATTTTAAGGGAATCAAGACCCCGCGTCTGGAGAAAATTCTTGTAGATGTTTATTGTGACGATGACTTGGATTATCTTCACGGCAGCGAATGGAGCAGGATGTTCGACAATGCGCTTTCGATGTATTCCGTCAACCGAACCGCAATGCTGCGATATGCCTCGCGTCGTAATGCCAAACCGGTCATAGAAAAGGCCATAGAAAACTTGGGAACCCACAATGATTAAACCACACTGTTTCGGCAAGGACTGGTTTCAGTCAATGTCGAAGAAATACCGTTAAAACGACCTCGGCATTATCGAGAAAGTCATCAGAGCCTTTGCTCTCCTCGACCTTTTGGCCCGCTCAGGCTGCCCTTATATCTTCACGGGTGGCACATGCGTCGGTCTGATACTTGGCGACAAGACACGTCGGCGTTCAATCGACATTGACATTATCTGTCCTCCCGGCACCAATGTCGAGAAATTTGACATCTCAAAACTGACCTCCGACATGAACATAGACCGTGTATTGCCAGTCCGACTCAACAAGTTGAAGAAGACACGCCCTGAGGCTTTCTTCTATTGGTATCTTATTGACCGCATTCTATAAAACAGACAAATAGGTACTAAACAGCGGCAAATATTACCAAAATTTGCCATTGTTTAGTCAACATAGAAGATAGTACTATGATTAAAGAGACACGGCTGTCGCCGGAAATGATTGACGCATTGGAGATGGCGATTCGCGAGGCTGTGCAGGAACGCATAGACACCGACCCCGATGTTGCTGACTGCTATCTGCGCATCATTCCGGGCAAATGGCTTGTTCAGGTGATGTATCTCGAGGAAAACAACCTGACCGCACCCAACCGCGACGTGGCGCTGCTCAACCTCATGTACGACCTAAAGGATTCATACGGCGGCAACGAGATATGGATGCTCGATAACCAAGCCATCCGTCGTCTTGCCGAATCCTATGGAGAACTATTAGAAATGGACCTTTGCCTGAATTGAAATTGACCAAGTTTGCAAATGCTAACATTGAGGAGCAAAGCTTTGGCACTGGGAGTGACTAATTTTGAGGCGTCAAGGGCTTATCTCTTCGACATCAGCACAAAACTTGGATGCAATGTCCTCAAATACGGAATTTACCGCGACCTACGCCGTGGGCAGTGTGGCCATGATTCTGTCAGGCATGGTGGTCATGCTTCTGGCTTGAGTTATGAACAAACAGAATCGGGAATCCGTTTCTATTACGTATCGTTAAAACTAAAACTGCTATGAAAATCAAAGACGAACTTGAATATGCTCCCGGACAGATTGCCAACAAGGTAATCGCCAGGAACGCTTCCGGAATGGTCATCATGATGGCATTCGACAAGGATGCCGCTCTCGCCACCCATACTGCTCCGGCGGTAGCCGTCGTTCAGATTTTGGAGGGAGTATGTGCTTTCACCATTAATGGAGAAGAGCGGATGCTGCAGGCCGGTGATTATATTGTGATGCAGCCTGGCACTCCCCACTCCCTTAGAGCTCCCGAACGATTCAAGATGTTGCTTACCAAGTTGAACGCCTGAAATGCACTGCTATATGAAAATGTTCTGTTATCAATGCCAGGAGACAGCCAAGGGAAAAGGCTGTGAAATTCAGGGTGTATGCGGCAAAAAGCCCGAGACTTCAACGAGGATGGACCAGCTCCTTTACATAATCAGGGGAATGGCCATCGTAAACCGCATCCTGCGCGAGAAGGGCGTAGCCGACTGCAACGCCTCGCACTTCATAATCGACGCGCTGTTCACCACAATCACCAACGCTAATTTCGACAATGCGATGCTCGACGGATTCATCGACAAGGGCCTGGAGATGAAAAACGAGCTTATCGGGACGGCGAAAAAGCGGGGAATCACGCTTCCGTATATGCCCGAGGTGTCATATCACATCACAAAAGAAAACTATGGCAGGCTTGAGGTCGTTGAGGCCGGAGGCGCTCTCGACGAGGAGATATTCAGTGTGCTTAACGATAAGAACGAGGACATTCGTGGCCTCAAGCAGCTTGCAATCTACGGGTGTAAAGGCATGGCGGCATACGCCCGCCACGCGCTTAACCTCGGATATGAGCAGGAGGATATCTATGCCGTCATTGAAAATGCTCTGGCAGAGATAAGCCGGCCCGACATGTCTGTCGACGAATTGTTCTCGCTTGTCCTCGCGGTCGGCGATGGAGGCGTCAAGGCTATGGCGCTGCTCGACAAGGCCAACACCTCGACTTACGGCAATCCTGAAATCACAAAGGTAAATATTGGAGTCGGGAAACGTCCGGGTATATTGATCAGCGGCCACGACCTGAAAGACCTTGAGGAACTGCTGATACAGTCGGATGGGAAAGGCGTTGACATCTACACCCACTCCGAGATGCTTCCGGCGCAGAGTTATCCGTTCTTCAAGAAATTCCCGCATTTCGCCGGCAATTACGGCAACGCATGGTGGAAACAGGTCGACGAATTCGAGACATTCAACGGAATGTTCCTGTTCACGTCAAACTGCATCGTGCCTCCGCGTCCCAAGACCACATATACCGACCGCGTCTATACCACCGGAGTTGTCGGTATGCCGGGTACCCACCATATTCCTGAAGAGCCGGACGGCAGGAAGGACTTCTCCGAGATAATCGAGAGGGCGCAAAAATGCCAGCCTCCCACGGAAATAGAGCATGGCGAGATTGTGGCCGGATTCGCCCACAACCAGGTTCTCGCGCTCGCCCCCAAGGTGATAGAACTTGTAAAGTCAGGCAAGATCCGTAAATTCGTGGTAATGGCGGGATGCGACGGACGATTTCCGTCGCGCAGCTACTATACCGAATTTGCCGAGAAACTGCCGAAGGATTGCGTGATTCTTACGGCCGGATGCGCCAAGTACCGATACAACAAGCTTCCTTTGGGCGAGATCGAGGGTGTGCCCCGTGTGCTTGATGCCGGACAGTGTAATGACTCCTATTCTCTCGTTGTGATTGCTATGGCGCTGAAAGATGCGCTCGGCCTTAAGAGCGTCAACGACCTGCCGATTGTATATAATATCGCGTGGTATGAGCAGAAGGCGGTGATAGTCTTGCTTGCCCTGCTAAGCCTCGGGGTCCGGAATATCCACACAGGCCCCACACTGCCGGCCTACTTTACCCCGGACATTCTCAAAGTGCTCCGTGAGAAATTCAATATCGGCACTATATCGACTGTTGATGACGACATTGCCAATCTGATAGACACATGGCCTACCATGACTTCATGTGTAGAAGCCGATTGATTGACAGATGCATTATCGGCTTGGACGCGCGAAAATATGTCCGGCTCTTACCACGAGGTAAGAGCCGGATTTGGAACAAAAAATAAGGAATCTATGCTGATTCCCTTGCTTCGATGAAGCGGTGGGCGTTGGCGTTCACGAGGTTGACAATGCGGTCATGGTACTCGGTGTTGGTGTTGCATCGTCCACGGCTCTGGACTACTCGGTTCTCTGTCAGTGAAAACTCCACGGTCTCTATGCGGTTGCCGGATTTGTCGTGGGCAGATAGCACGATTGAATCTTCTTGCGCAAAATATTCACACTTGAAGACGCAGTGGTGCATTGCCGTCCCCTCGGCTTGACAGGCTTCGATAGAGTCGAGCACCGACACCTCGATGTCCTTGTCGGAGATAACTATGCCGAAGTAGCATGACTTGGATTTGAGGAAATCTTCCTCTTTTGCCCGGATTAGTTGCTCCTTAGATTTGTGCTTCTCTTCGGCGGAGGTCACTTTGTCGAGCCACTTGTCATGCTCTGTCGTGAGGTCTGTAGGGCATATATAGCGTGTGCTGCGGATGTCGCGTCCGCACCGGTCGAGCAGCCTTATCAGGTCACTCCATATTCCCCAATCTTCGGGAACATAGCCGTGGCGTGACGCAATCTTATATGAGTTCCAGCTTTGGTCGAGACGTATGGGGTTGCTGACAAAATACTCTACTGCACCGAAGTGTCCGACTTTCATAATCGTCTCGATACGGCTGTCGGTCAGCAGCGACTTCATCAGCCGGAACGGATGTCATTTTGTGCGGTTGCACTCAATGCCCATGCCGTTGCGCCTTAGTTCGGGAATAAGAGTCAGCCTCGGATAGATGTAGGTGTTGGATATTATGAAGTGGGTCTCCGATATTCCTGATTTCAGTTCGATGGGTGATGCCCAGTTGAACGAGTCGAGATAATGACCCAGTGTGCGGTTCTTCGATGTGCCGGTGGTCAGTCCGTTGGCATTCAGCCACAGACGGCATATCTCAACGGAAGCCACACTCTTTGGTTTTCCTTTCTTATATGTGACGCTAAGAAGCGACACCCTCTGAACCTGCAAGCCGTCAATGGTTTCAAGAGTGGAGAAATAGGTAGATTCCTCGATTTTACGTTTCAGCGTGTCCTTGATTTTCAACAGTCTGCCACACTCGGGACACTTGACAAATGAGCTTTTTCCCTTGTGGTGGAATTTATGACCGCATTCTCCACAAGCGGTCTCTCCGCTCGGTGTGCGGAACGCCCAATGCTGCACAAGGTTACGGTATGCCCAATCAATGGCTTTTGGGCTTATGGCGGTCAGCCTCGCATTGGAGGCTGACACCTGTCTGTCGAATCTTGACTTTGCTTTCATGGCTTAAAGGTCGAAAAGTGAGAGTTCGGGTTGCTTGTTCTCTTGCGGTTTGACCGCCTTAGGTTTCTTCGCAGAGCGAAGCGACTTTGTCGATGAGGAGTTGCGGTTCTGCAACTTTCGGAGTTCCTCGTCTTGGAAGCGTTTGAGGGCGAGAGCCTTTTGTTCCGCCTTTTCCTCCTCGTTCAGCTCTATATGGCGGTTGACAACGACACCGCACGTAATAGGTTTGCCGATTTAGATTGTCGGCTCGTCTATGCAATGTACAGCCATAGAGAATATCTCCTCGTCTGAAAATCCACAACAGCCGGAAGCCTTGACCTCGTTGAGTAGTCTTGTCAGCCTTGGGAATTTTGATTTTGTTCCATGGATTGAATTTAATCTTGACGATTCCCTTCTCTTCATCGTTAAGCTCCACAATCGCCGCCTTGAACATCTGCCTGATATTAATAACGCGAGTTCGGGATAAGAACTTAATGATTTTCAACCAATCAAAAGACATAGAGTATTGGGCGGCCTTTCAAGGTCGCCTGATTTATTTGTACCGTTTGGTGTTGTTAATCCCAGAGGACAAGCTGCCCGCTTGACTCGGGTACCTCAAAGTCGAAGTTCACTTCCGGCTTTGTGGCGAAGAAACAATACGCCCCCATTGCCGCAAGCAGGTTCATGAGGAAGTTGTGTACGCTGCGGTGGCGGGAGTGGACGAGCTGCGCCACATTCTTCAGCATGTCGTTTATGGATTCGATGATGCTCCTTTTACGAAGCATCATCCTGTCATAGAACGGCATGAGACGCTGTTTCATGTTCGAGCGAAGACCTGTCACAATATGTATGCCGTCATCCCAAAGATGCCCGAAAAGAGACTGCGATATATATCCCTTGTCAGCGTATAGTTTTCCAAACACCCTGTCAGTCAGTGTGTCGATGACTGCCTCATTGCGGTCGTCCACATTGGCGCGTGTCAGTACAAAGTTGATCAGCTCTCCTTTTTCGTTACATAGCAGATGCAGTTTGAAGCCTACATACCATCCCATCGTACTCTTCCCTTTGGCCGCAATATCCTTGAATACCTTCATGTTGAATTGGCGCTTGTTGTGAATGACCGGAATGCAGGTGCTGTCCACAAAACTTATCCCCGTGCACTCTCCGAAACACGCGAGCCGCAGGAACATGGTCATAGCCACAAAACATCGGGGCATGACTTCCACGAAGCGGTTGTAGGAGAATGTCTGCGGAAACAGATGCTTCCAGTGAATGCGCACACATCCCAGATAATAGTGCTTGAAGTTTCGGTACGAATTGAAGTGGAAACAGATCAGAATCGTGATGACCTCGGCATCCGACATCATGCGCTTTCTTTTCCGCTTTGGAGTGTCAGCTGTGGACGGAAGTGCATTTTTTGCCATCTCACCATCAAATTCCTTGCAGAAATCATCTGCAATACAAAAAATTTCAGTAACTTTACTTTCGGTAATCATGATACAGTATTTATTGTTTGTTGCATCTAAATTACTAAACATCAGTGATATTGCCAAAAAAATCGGCAGCTTTTTCAAGCTGCCGATTCAACTTTTTTATGGTGTTCCTTATCCCGAACTCGCGTTACTACTAATAATCTAACCATCAAAGCTGTAAATATGGGATGATGCGGGATTTAGTGGGATAATAGAGTACCTGTTGCAATCAGAGGAGTGGAGTGCAGTGGTTTTTCCTCACAGCGAGAGAAAAAATATTTTATGGAGACACACATTATCCGGGGTTGACAAGATTGACAGAGGTGACAACCCATTTTTACCCCGAAAATAGCCCATCGCAAGATATTATATATCAGTATATTATCTTGATAAATCTTTTTATGAAAAAGAATATAATAGAGCCAAAATTTGTCAACCCGTGGCTCTGAATTTTATCTGTTCCTCAATTCTGTCAACCTTTGTCAACGTTTGTCAACACGCCTTATTATAGGCAACTCGTTGTTATACACATTATTGTTTGCTGTCAACACTATCAACCCCCGAATGTGTGTTACTTATAAATCGGAAAATCGAGGACCAAGAAAAAAGACCACCTTCTCAGATGGTCTTAATATACTATTGTCTTGTTACTTAACCTATATTTCTGTTACAGCATCTCGTCTGAAAGTATTATGCTCATTCTGGGAAACGTATCCAAGTTGATTGCTCACACATCTTGTAGATCCAATCATCTTATCTATGTTTCTATGGGAATGGCCGTAAATCCAACAGTTGATTCGGCTTTCTGCTATCATACCAGCCAATTCTACTGTGAATGCTCCATTAATGGAACTATCCTTGAACTCTTCAGCCATCAGTGCGAAAGATGGTACATGATGTGTAGCGACAACAATCCTCTCAGCATTACTTTCACTCACCGCCTTTTCAATGAAATTCCGACATACCTCATGCTCTTCATTGAAGCGTTGTGCAGATAATCTAAACTCACCGTTACGGATACGCTTGAAGTCGCTTACGCATCGCTCTGTAAGATATTCCTCGGAGGGAGATATATGCGCCCATAGTGTTGATGCAATAAGGTCGGTTTCCTCATTGAGTGCAATAACGGAATTATAGCAAACGCTGACGTTGTGGCGTATCTCCAATTGCCAACCGTTACGCAACTCATTTATGTCAAAGAATTTATATAATTCATGATTTCCGGGAACTACTATTACCTGATTGAAATCCTCAGATACACGGTTCCAGAATGGATGTGAGATATAGTTGTCATCACCTAAATATCCAATATCTCCGGCAAGCACGAGAATGTCAGCTGATGGAATAAGAGGATGTTCTTTCAACCACCTTGAATTTTCTCCAAATTCGAGATGCAAATCTGAGGCGTATTGTACTCTCATAAGCTGTAGACGGTTCTGATAATCTCAATAAAGTCTGACTGAGGAATGTCCAGGACACCCATATTTTTTGATATGACCTTCGTATTTATGGGATCATTCTCAATGGCAGCAAGAAAAGTCCTTATATCATCTTTGATAGTTTCTGAAGCCTCAAACCTGTCTGCCGGAGTAATCAGGTGAACCATTCGATAGACATCTCGTTTATGCTTGTCAATATCATCGCTCTGAACTTTCTGTCCGGCGTCGCGTCGCTTGATATTGTTAAGATATGCCTTGATTTTTAGTACTATCAGAGCATCGTGGTCAATAGCCTGTACACCGTTCAGTTCAACGGCATGAGATACTGCATAGCTATAATACTCATCATCCATAAGTATAGCGGAAAAACTGGATAGGTACTCAGAAACGGAGATATGCACCAAATGGGCATCCTCCGGAAGTTTCACGGCATCAGGCTTACGGGAGAAGAGTTCTATGTAAACAGGAAAATCCTTATCCTTGGGGTCAATAAAACGATAGAAGCAACGATGTGTCTCTTCTTCTGACTTTACCTGCCAGGCTCTATATCCGCCTGCCTTGATGAACTCCCAGAAGCTATGAAGATACTCCGTAGTCAAGGCTTCACAAACTACAATCATATCTACATCCTTCGTAGCTCTCCCATGAATATTCGATTCCTCTAAATTGAGATTACAGGCTGTACCACCTATAATCACATAGCTACCTTTATAGTTTCCGAGATACTGACGTATCTTGTCTATTCCTTTCATAATGCTTCGTTTATTAGTTTATTTAATTCTTTCCACACTCTTGGGTCATCATCATTCTTATATGACAATGCAAGTGAAAATATATCCATTATACCATCCTTGGATGAAATAGTAGGGTCAGTTTTCCAAACCTCTACTTTTATATCACCCATACTGTCATTCAAATCAAGTTCACCGAGTTGGGGATTACGGGCATATACCGCATAAATATTCTGTGGGGGCGAAGTAAGCATAGAGATTTCAGAGAGTGCAGAATCGGAGGATATAACACCGATTTCAGAAGCTAATGCTGAATTAGTCGAAAAGAGTAGCTTCTCCACTGGACTATCAATCATTGGGAAAGCTTTTTCCCATAACTCTTTATTCGAGAATGGAAAATCAAGCAACTTTTTTCGTCCTTGCAACTTGAATGAAATTAAACCGGCGCGTTCAAGTTCAGCTGCAGCTAATGAAAGGGTCTTTATTGAATATCCCATAATCTTGGCAACATCTGATATACTCAATCCCTGCAATGACTTTGTGCCGAGGTGTAAGGTTATCATCGCGCCTGCAACTGCCGAAAGTTTCTCTATGGTGCTTACATTTACGCCAAGTCCTCGTTCTGACATCAATGCCCCCATTTGTGGAATATATATCTGTTTACCGGGTACCACGAACCCAATCCTACTTTCAATCAGGGATTTTCTCTGATAAGAATTAATGCCATCCAAAATTAAAATAACCGGCATATCGAGACGTTTTTCAAGTGTTGTGGCAATATTTTTATTCATTCTGAAATCATCCTCCGAATGAGGCTTTATCGCCACACCCTTGAAATTATCAATCTCTACGCAGTCATAGTCGGCAGCATTAAAAATTCCGTATGGAATCCTGTTTTTTACATCGTTCAGAGAACTGAATCTGACGTTCCAGCCAAACGACTGCTGTATATATTCTTTTATGTTACCTTTATATTGCATATTTACCTCCTTAAAGTAAATGTACAAAGATAGGGTAAAATATCCGAATAAGCAAGCTATTACCAAAACTTTAACTATTTTATGTCTCATTTTTGAGTAATACCTCCGTTTCAAGGTCAATCCCGAACGTTTCTTTCAACTGGAGGTAGTCGAAGCATAAAGCTTTCGGACGATTGACTTTCTTCTTCCGGATCTGAACTCCGTCGATTACGTCTATCTGATAACGCGAGTTCGGGATAAGGAACACCATAAAAAAGTTGAATCGGCAGCTTTTTCAAGCTGCCGATTCTTTTGGTAATATCACTGACATTTAGTAATTTAGAGGTAACAAACAATAAATACTGTATCATGATTACCGAAAGTAAAGTTACTGAAATTTTTTGTATTGCAGATGATTTCTGCAAGGAATTTGATGGTGAGATGGCAAAAAATGCACTTCCGTCCACAGCTGAC
>Ga0209694_1001107_pt1 | contig 32653 bp, 34 predicted proteins | sample GluameincwithD2O_FD_187499 | JGI IMG/M metagenome (GOLD analysis project Ga0209694, IMG submission 187499) | Mouse cecum microbial communities from Vienna, Austria - Glucosamine amended microcosms incubated with D2O (SPAdes) (version 2) | ecosystem: Host-associated > Mammals > Digestive system >... | reverse complement strand
ATAATAAGTCGGTGCTGATTGCGGTGAGGGTCCACCCGTTCCCATCCCGAACACGGCAGTTAAGCTCACTCGCGCCGAAAATACTTGGCTGGCGACGGCCTGGAAAGATAGGTAGTGCCGACACAGAAGAGGTCTGGTCCATGACCGGGCCAGACCTCTCTATATTCCTCCTTAGCTCAGTTGGTAGAGCATGCGGCTGTTAACCGCAGGGTCGTTGGTTCGAGTCCAACAGGGGGAGCCATTCTGATACGTATGCCGTCACTGCTTTAGGTGACGGCATACGTGAATCAGAAAGTGACCGGCGTGGGCCTTTAGCTCAGTTGGTTAGAGCAGCCGGCTCATAACCGGTCGGTCCCGGGTTCGAGTCCCTGAAGGCCCACCATACAGGGGTATAGCTCAGCTGGTAGAGCATCGGTCTCCAAAACCGAGTGCCGAGGGTTCGAATCCTTCTGCCCCTGCCACTAAAATTACAGCTTATGCTGTTCCTATACAGACGAGATGGCGCGGTAGTTCAGTTGGTTAGAACGCCGGCCTGTCACGCCGGAGGTCGAGGGTTCAAGTCCCTTCCGCGTCGCCATTTGCTGCTATAGCTCAGTTGGTAGAGCGCATCCTTGGTAAGGATGAGGTCTCCAGTTCAAATCTGGATAGCAGCTCCACAAAAACCGCTTAAATCGCTGGATTTAGGCGGTTTTTGCTTGACTTATCTAACTTTTTTGGGGCGTTTAAAACTCTCAAAAGACCTCGTTGCCGGAAAAATGGGGTTTTTGCAAAAGGTTTTGCAATTTTTGAGGGGGTCAAGGGGCTTGAAACCCTTGCGCCGCAACGGTTTCGGGGTTTCCTGCCCTGCAAATACTTTGCAACTGCCGGGACTACTACCCGGAATAGGCCCGGTCAACAACAGCGGCGGCTTTGGAGATAGTTTCCCGGCCCTTGACATAGTAACGTAGGGTCATGGCTGACGTGGTATGCCCTGCCGCTGCCTGGGCCAGCTTGATATCCTTGGTTTGGTCGTATAGGTCGGTCAGTACGGTGGTACGGAAGCGGATGGGCGTGATATTCTCGGTGAATCCCATGTCCCGCTTGATACGGTCGCACATCTTCCGAACCTGTGTATAGGATAGGGGCTTGGTGCCGCCGAACACAAATTCATTGTCTGCAACCTGGGGGAGATGGGGAACAGCCAGGGTAGACAGGCCGATTGTCCGGGCGCTGCTCTGGGTCTTGGTGTCCTTGATTTCCGGCTGGTTCCGGGTGGGGTGGGTCACGGCCCTGCAAATGTGTATCGCCATGCTCTCCCGGTCAATGTCCGCGCCTTGCAGCCCTAAGACTTCTTCCAGGCGCAAGGGGTGAAGGGCCTGAATCGCCAGATAAGCCCGGTCTAAGGGGTCTTTGATGTTCCCGATATGCTGAACCAGGAAGCGCATTTGCTCCACGCTATAAGGGACTGTGGCTTGGCTGGTTTTGCCCGTAATTTTGATTCTCTTGGACTTCAACGGATTCTTGGCAATCAAGCCATCCTCTACGGCGGCGTCAAGAATCTGATTCAATACCATCTTGGCCTTGTCCTTGGTGGCCTTGGCCCCGGTCATGCCATTGAACAGGCGTTGAACATCATCGGTGGTAATGTCCTCCACGGTCAGGCCACTAAAGGCGGGGAGCAGGTGCCGGGTGAGCTGCCGCTTGTAGGTGGTAGCGGTCACTGTCTCAATGTTGGGCTTGGAGTAGGTTTCAAACCACGTTGTAGCGTAGTCGGCAAAAGGGTGCTTACTTTGCTCTAAAGGGGTGTCCTGGGTGCCCACCAGCTTGAGCAGTTTGTCAGCGTATTCTTGTTCGGTGTTGGCCCTTATCCAGTGTTTCGCGCCATTTATGATGACAGTACGGGTGATTTTCGGTGCCATCTCATTCTCTCCTTGAAATGGCGTACAGTCCAACTCTATGCGGTTGTCAAGGTGCTGCCCCTGACCGACAGGAGCGGGGGTATCTGCCTCTACACCCTTATTATAGCACACCTTACAACTTTTTTCAATGAAATCTTCCAGAAATATGCGAGGAATCAGAACTTTTTCCGCTATTTCTGTAGAGACGATTTCCCCGGCCTGGATGAAATCTCCTACCGTGGCGGGGTCTGTTCTTAGAATCTCTGCGGCCTCCTGGAGCGTGAGCAGGTCGGGCCAGTGGTCTAATAGGCTCATATAACCTCCATTTGTTGGGCGCGGAGGTCGTATTGTTTTAGTTGTTTTAGATTTTGTTGTTGGTTATATGGTTTCTTTTTATTTGTTTTTCAAAGGTGGCCCGCCTTGTGGCGGGCGGATTTAGTTCGTTTCCCTGGAAGTTTCTGCGTTATTTGTTTCGTTGGTGGATGTTGTGTCGCTCTCCGCTGGTGGTTTGGTGTACGTTCGGTAGTTGATGATGTTGCAAGTCGTCCCCCCCTCATTCGCGATGGATATAGTTTTCTCATATGTCAGAGACATTCCGCTGATTTCCGCCTGGGCTTCCTGTTCTGTTGTTTGCCTGATTTCTGGGCGCTTAACGCCTCTGGAAAAGCGGTATAGATTGAAGCCAGGAGGATATAGATTCAGCCTTGCGCCTTTCACTATGGCCTTGCTCTTATCCTTGCTCATGGCTAATCTGTTGGCTTGGAATGTCCCGGCACTGATAGCCTCTGTCAACTCCATGTTTCCGAGATAAGCGGTCAGATAGTTCCCAGGATTTCCGATTCTCTTTAGGCTTTTGGTTGTGGAGTAACCATGGCCCCATATTTGCGCTATGTCAGAATTTGGAATAAAGGGGGCCTTACAGGGAAACAAGAACAGGCAATGAAAGTGCCATGCGCCACGGCCTTGCGGTTCTGCTGCTATGATATACTCAGCGGGTGGATGGCCCTGCTTGTTCAAATAATATTTGAACCGCTGCCAGAATCGGCGGTAGTCCTCATATAGTCGGGTTGGGTCGGTCATGTTCTCCCGGTAGGTCAGTGTCACCCACAGAGCGGTTTCCAGATTCTGTAAGTTTGAATTTATTAGATCCCGGAGCTTGCGGAGGCTCCGCGACAAGCTGGCCTTGTCTGCTGCCCTGCTGTCGTGGTGCTGGAACTCCTTGACCTCTCCTGTCCGCTTGTCGGCGTACAGGTCGGCGCTCAATTTTTCTATTGTTATGGTTGGTGTGTTGCCCGCCATGTATCGAACCTCGACCACATTTCCGCAATGTTTGACAGTTACGGGTGTGTCCGGGCTCTCAGGCCGTATGTCATGGATTCTGTTAATGTTCATAATATATCAAGTTAAAGGCGCGGGGCGGGCGGCTCTGCCTTGCGCCGCCGCCCGCCCCGCGCAACTTTAACGGTTCATGGCCTCCCGTATGGACGCATCCAAAGCGTCTATGTCGGGAATGTGCTCAATACGGATTTTTTCCAACCCAACCCCATCAATGTATAAGTGGCCTTCCCGTTGTTTGCACATAGTAATCTGACCTTTCACGCTGTCAGGAAAAACCATGCGCCGCCCCTCTGGACTGAGATTGCCAAGTGCAAGGCAACAGAGGAAGTTGTCCCGCGAATTTTGGAAATAACTGGCATCTCCTCGCTGGGTTCCGACAATCGGAATGTAATTGTAACTTCTTCCGGTCGCCAATAGTTCTGCCAAAATCTTCCTGGCTTGTTCTGCATCGCCCCGATTCAGCGATGTGATGAAGCTGCCCCACTCGTCGATGATAAGATAATTTGGAGCACCTGCAACGCCGGTTGCTTGTTGGGCTTTGAAAGCAGCATAGTAGTCGTTTAGTCCCTGGAGGCAATCAGTATAACCGTAGTAATTGGGAATGTGCATAAACTCTCGGAAATCAAATTTCTTGAAATCCAGTAACCAAAGTGTAGAATCTGGCCGATATTTAGCAAGTTTTGACATGATGATTTTTATAACAACGCTCTTGCCTGTGCCCGTGGCACCTACCACCAGGAGGTTGATAAGGTGCTGTATGCTAATAGCTCCGATAGCATTATCATTAGGCGAAAAGACTGGGAGTTGGACATATCTTTGCGGCAAAAAATAGATATCGGTGCTAAATCTACCTCCGGGGGCCATGCAATAGATTTTGCCGCCAAGGCTGGCTTGAAGTTTGGCTATGTGGCTGTCAAAATCTTCGATGGGAACGCCCTTACACCTCACACGGAAGATTTTTCCATGTTTTCTTTCCCTATCGCGCCTAACGCTTTGGAGTGTTGGGTAGGTTTTTGCACCATTTCTTATTTCTGCTTCGACAAATGCGGCGTTGACGAATTTTGCGGTGAACGGGGGCCGATATAGGAGTGCAGCAAGGCATATCAAGCCCAAGAGCAATAGAAAGAATAGCAACAGGTCAAGGGGCAGATTGCCAAGCGGGGTTGCTCGAAACATGGGGACAAGATTATAAATCTTGTCTCGGCTGTACCATATCCACCACGCTAAAAGCAGGTAGAGAACAGCAAGGAGCCATTTGGAATACGGTAGGAACGAAAGAGCGCGGTTGATTGTTCGTTTCATTTTATTGTCCTTTCTGAGAGGCGGGGAAGGAACCCCGCCTCTCGACCGATGGTTGATAGTCACTTGCTGGGCTTCACCAGTTCTACGCCGCTGGCGGTGGCGGTCATGCGTTGCTCGCCCTTGATTGTGAATATGCTCACATAGCAATTGTCGAACCTCACAAGGAAGGGCTGGAGGGACGCACAGGCTTCCGCAATTTGCTCGTCTGTTATGTTGCTAAGAAAATCTGTGCTCCCCTCAATAGATATGGTAAGCGGGGTGTATCGGTTGCCTGGAAGGGCAACCCCATACCGCCATTTGTCGGGGGTGTCGCTCTGGCGTGTACCTTCCTTGTTATACGGATAGCCGGGGGATTTACTGGTGAGGATGGCCCAGGGTATTCCTGAGTTGAAGCCCTCAAATTGGATGGGTGGTATTTGTGGCATGATTCATTTCTCCTTTGGGTTCGGTGTCCGGACACCGAGCCAAATAATTTGGAGAGCTTTTGCAAAAGCGGCTTCCATGAGATTATCATAATACTGCGGGGCATTTTTGACTACACCTTGCACTGAAAGAAGAACTGCGGCAACTGCAAAATTTTGCAGTTGCCGCAAAAGGGCAAAAAATAACCGCATATACAGTTGAAATGAACTGTATGCGGTAATTGCCCATATTTAGCTTGTTAATTTTCTTATGATATCAGCGACTACTTTTTTTGAAATTGCTTCCATAACAACATCGTTGGTATCGTTCAGCGGGGGGGCAACGTAATCGCCATTAGGCTGAATGCTTATTTGGGCATCCAAGACTTCTGTCACGCATTCGAGTACCGGCATCGTAAGTGCCTTACCACTTTCCATCCGTGAGATAGTAGCCGTCGAGTACCCTGATTGCTCTGCCAAGGCTTCTTGACTGAGGCCCTTTTTTCTTCTGAGTTCTTGCAGTTGATTGCCGAGGTTTTCCATGATAGTCATACTAATCCACTCCACAATAGAATTTAGCTTGCTTTGGAGCGAAGCTATATTATATGGAATGGATGATTTCTCTCAATTTATTTTTAAAATTTAAGTATACGAAAATAAATCAAGAAAATATACGGAATAAAGTGCAAAATATTTTTGTCGAACGCTTGTTTTTTGCGCTCAACTTCAATAAGCGAACACTATTGAGGCCCCCGCCGTTTCAGATCGAAACGGCGGGGGTAAGCTGCTATTTTTAGTTGTTGTAGGCCCGGTAAAGGAAGGTTACGATATGCCCACGGGTACACATCCTATCCGGCGCAAAGGTAGTTTCGCTACCATCCCCTTTTGTGATTCCCTTTTCCACGGCCCAGTCAACCGCCTTGGCATAGGCGGCGTTAGCGGGTACATCGGTGAAACTGCTGGCCTTGGCGGTTGGTTTGTTAAAGGCTTGCCAGATGTAGCTAACGGCGGTGGAGCGGGTGCAGGGCCTGTTACCGTCAAAGCTGTTATCAATCATGCCCTTCTCCCGCGCCCAGCTAATGGCCTTGTCCATGTCTGCGGCGGTAGGTTCACCCTCGCCTCGCGCCGCACGATACAGGAAGGTCAGGATTTGGGCCTGGGTGCAATTTTGGGTGGGGGAGAAAGTGGTGGTGCTGGTGCCGTTGGTAATTCCCTTGTCTACGGCCCAGGCCACGGGGTCGGCGTACCACTCTCCGGCGGGGACATCGGTAAAGGCGGGGGTAGAAGCGGACGGGCCACCGAACCACACCAAAATATCCTCGTTGCCCGTTACGATTCGGACTAAATCAAACTTCGGGTCACGGCCCTCGGACTTAAGCCCGCCCTCGATGTACTCTTTTGTAAGGGAAATGTCTGCCTCACTTTTTCCAACTTCCGGCTCATACCTCACCCCGGTAACAAAGGTGGTCTGCCAGTATCTTGACCCCAGCATAACCTCACCTTCTTTAAGGGTATACACATAGACAAAACAGGGGGAAGTTTCCTTGGTCAAATGCACTGAAATATTTGCATTATCGGGAACTAAATAGCTCCAAAAAGTGCCGATATGGTATTCTTTGTCCGCTTCATCCCAGAATCCAATGTTGCCGAGGGCATAGAGGAACTCATATTTGGACGCGGATTTGTCCGCACCGGGCAATAATTCTAATGCGGTGCCGTATTCGTCCGTAGTCATCACGTTGCTGATTGTGACATTGTTGATTTTCACGGGCTTTGGGTCGGCGGCAAATACGGTCATGGGGAGCAGGGACAGCGCCAGTACCATCGCCAGCGCAAGGGATAAAAATCTTTTTTTCATGGGGCTACTTCCTTTCATTTCCCGTTATAGTGGATATTAGATAATACTGGTTCAGTCAGGGTCTACAATATCGTAAAAATCGGGGAGGGTAGATTCAGTCTGGAAAGATGTAAAGGAACCACCTTCCGGGAAGTACCCCAGGCCACCCGAATAGACATACCCCTCAATCTCGCCAACGTAGTCGCTACGCCAAAAACGTCTACCTTCTGGAATGTACGGCACAATGCTGGGATCGGCCGGGTATCTATCAATATCATTCTTGGGACTGTCTGATTCCTCGCCGTTGCTTATGGTGGTAGTGTCAACAACGTTTGCGGAAGGTGCCGGGGGTGCTAATTGTTCAGTAGCAACAGGGGTATTGGAAATCGGGGCGGCAGTGGCTGGGGCTGGCGGTTCAGTTTCGGGAATGGTTGCACTGGGTTCTGCGCTTTCTTCCAAAACAGGGCTTGGCTCTGGAGTTACGGCTTCTGTCGGGGTTTCCGTGCTCTGAACCGAAACGGCTTTGCTCGGTTCCATAGATGGGGCCACAGTTTGTATTGCCGATGGGGTAGGGTCTGGCTCGTTGGGCTGGTCTGCCTGGGTACTGCAAGCAGACAAACTAACCAGGAGCAGGGCCGCACACAGGCCACATAGAAGCTCCTTTTTCATTGTGTTCTTTTCCTCCTTCGTTCTTGTTGTTTGTTCTCAATGGTACGGCCCCTGGGGGTGGTACTTCCATTCCCGGCCCCCGTTGGGCTTTCCCATCGAGGCAAACAGAAAGCGGCGCGGGATAGAATACCCCACACCGCATACATACAGACACAAACCCCAAAACGGCCCTTGAATCTGATAAGGAAAGCCGTTATAATGGAGTTGGCGCAGTTATACACTGTTGTGTGGGAGGAGCAGTCTCCCGCATAGGGGCGTGGGGTGCTGGTAACACCCTACGCCCTGCCTTTATTTGCCTCGGTGTCCCTATTTTACACCATATGACAACATCATGCAAGCGGTTTTTTCGTTTTTAAGGCTGGTTTGCGTATGACTTGGGAAGGGGTGGCCCGCCACGAAAGGACAGGCGGGCGGTTGTCGGTGCCTGGGTGCAGGGCGGGGCCAAAGGTGTGTCCGCTCGGTGCAATCCCCCGCCGATGGGCGCTCAAAGCCCTGGGACGTTGGCCCGTGGGGATTGCCTCGCTTGTATGCCCTGCGGGGCATGGGGATGAGGTCGGGGGCCGGAAACTGTTGGAGGGCATGAAAAAACAGGGGGCCAGGGCCTCCCGTTGCAATTTCTTGACACCGCAAAAGTTGGATTGCACGCCTAAAATTTTTGGTTTTGTGGTGTTTGTGGTTAAAAAAGTTTTTTCTGCGCCTTTGGTAAGGATGAGGTCTCCAGTTCAAATCTGGATAGCAGCTCCAAGAAACTCCCGAAATTGCTTTATTTCGGGAGTTTTTATATAATACTCCCTTTAATTTGTATGGGTTGATGTGTAAAGCAGGCAGATTGACCCACATTGTGACCCACACGGAGAAATATGCGGAAAGGGTCAAAGAGAGCCGGGTAGGAAGTCTGCCGTGACTCGTCTTATGGTAGCATTATGGGTAGGAATTGGGAGCAAAAATTTCTATGCTCGGTTTGCTTTTAGAATTGCTTTTGGCTAAGTTGTGTAGCTAAAAGATGTTATTACTTGCGGTTATGGGTATATTTTGCCGATTGTGCACTTCTTGGCAGCATTGGATAGCTGTGTTTATAATTTCTGCGATCCGACACAATATTTAGTGCTGTTTTGGGCGTTGGATTTTGCTGGGAACCGCGAGAGATAGTCGACTGGTGGTGAGCAATGTGGTCAGTTTTGCATTTTGGTATGAGGAAACTCCCAAAGATACCAAGCATGAGGACACCCCACATCATGGTGCGTTCAGTAGCATCTTCAACACGACCAAAACGAAGAATTGCGGAAAAGATAGTGAGAAGCAACTTTCTGCCTTAATGAATTTCAACCTGTGGTGCCTGTGTGGCTGGGATGTGGAACATCCGTATCTTGACATCGGGTTCAGAATCAAAAACCTGTCCCTGGCTCAGACACTTTTCTTCTACCTCCCGCTCTCGATTCCTGAGCCGTACGACAAATACATAGTGGACTTGGGGGAAAAGTTCGAAAAGACGGAGCTCATTGAGGCAGTATTCAACGAAAATTATTCTGCTGAGCAGGCGGCCAGTAGCAAGACAATCAAGGTAAATCCTATTGACGTGAGTAAGAATCTGATCCCATTCCAAATCTATGAACTCGACATCACGCACGATATTGAACTTGAGCCATTTGTCAGTAGTTCCGGCTACAAGGGGACAATTATGAAAATCCCCGTTGCGCGCATCGTGGCGAAGGATGCAGGGAAGGCGGATAAGGACAGGTGCGATAATTATTATTTCCGTTTCCGAGTTAAGAATCTCAGTCTTGATTTCTTGATTCATGAGTATACGCCACGTCATGCCGCGCTCCAGAGTATCTTCAACACGACTAAAATGATTGACTTCCGTTATAATAATGTTCGGAGCTTAGATAAGTCCCTGGTAGAGCAGTTTTATGCACCCGGTCACCATATTGTCAAGGTCGAAGATACCCACTTCCTGTTGATTACCAAAGCGTATGTGGATGTTTTTGGTGAGCAGTTTAAAAGCACACGGGAAATTGAGCATCAGGTATGGGAAGAATACGTGGACAATAATGATACGAAGGATTTGGTGGCCTACCACCACGTAGATAAAGGCGACTCAAGTGAGATGTTTGTCCGGCTTAGGGTAGAAAAAAGTGTGATAGGTATCTACCTTCTTACTGTTGTCCTATTGGGCATTGTCAGTTCCATCATTGCGTCCGTGATATGGCTCCACTTTCCCAGCGGTCCGTAGGCCCACACGTTTTTGTTGCCCCAGCATATACATGAGATTGTCTGGGGATACTATTGGTTGAACCTACCCACCTAAACGTTTCTATAATGGATGATAATTATGAAAAAGAAACATTCTATCAATCGGTCGTTTAAGGCCGCTAAGTTGCAGAAGTATAGGTTGCGCTCACTCCTGCATGATGACAAGCAAATCCGAGAAGTGGGAGAAATGCTCTCTTTCCTGAGGCAGGATTATCCTGATTTTTGGCGCTGGTATAATAATATGATTCTCCCTGGCCTAACAGACGGTTCACGACAGGTTATTGTCGCTGATGCCGATGGTAATAGGCTGGCGGGGGCCATGATTCTAAAAAATACACCCTCCGAAAAGAAGATTTGTACGCTGTGTGTGTTTGATGAGTACAAGGGACACAAAATTGGCACGCAGTTCGTTAAGTTGGCGGCCCGGCGCTTGGGTACACAGACCCCGCTGATTACGGTGTCCTCCAGGCACCTAAAGGAATTCGAAGCGTTTTTTAAGCGGCTCCCGTCCCGCAATCAGGTTCATTTCGTGCAGGCTGGTAGCTATGAGGATTACTACCGAGATGGCATGACCGAATACACCTTTAACGGGCACCTGCCAGTGCCTTTGGAAAAAGCCGCAAATGGCTAACGTTCTATTCGCAATCCGCCCAGATTATGTCAAGAAGATACTCTCAGGCAAAAAATCTTTTGAACTACGAACTGTGCGTTGCCAGAGGCCGATTGCCCGGATCGTGATTTATGCCACGGCTCCTGTATGCCGCATAGTGGGGGAGACTGCGATTGGGCAGGTGTTCCAGGCCCCGCCTGGTATGCTGTGGCCCGAGATCCGACACGGAGCGGGGATGTCCAAGGATGCTTTTGACGCTTACTTTCAGGGGCGGTCTGTTGCTGTTGCCTATCAATTAGTGCGGCCTGTACAATATCAATGGCCGGTTCGCTTGGAAGTCCTCGGGATTGAGCGCCCGCCGCAATCGTTCTGCTATTTGCTTGAGGAGCAATATCGGTGTCTTTCGGCAGTTGTGCGTGATGCGGATAGATTCTCTATTTGAAATGGTTCACGTAGCAGAATACCAAAAAAGTGTTAGAAAGTGTACTGGGCAGGAAGGCCAAACTTCCTGCCCAGTATTTGCTATTGCGTTTCAGATGGTTTTCCCACTATATCATCCGGGACATGAAACTGCCCATAGTTTCCGCCGCCTGATCCTGCATCTGGCGGGTAGCGTGGGTGTAGGTGCGGAGCGTGAACCCTGCGTCATAGTGCCCCAGCATGCTGGAGACCGTCTTAATATCCACCCCGTTCTGCAGAGCCAGTGTGGCAAAAGTATGACGTAGATCGTGGAAGCGGATGTGTTCCAGTCCGGCATCCTTGAGGATTTTCTCGTGGAGTTTCACCACCGAATCGGGATAGTACATCTCTCCCGTGGTGGAGGAAGGGAACATATACGGGTTTTCCGGGTGCTTCTCGTGCTCCTGGACCAGCAGATCCACTGCCTCCTGGGGGATGGATACCCGGCGCACTGAGGATTCAGTCTTGGGCCGGGAGAGGGTGAGTTTCCCGCTGGGATTCTTGATGTACTGCTTGCTGACCGAGATCGTCCGGTTTTGGATATCCAGGTCATCCCAGAGGAGGGCCACCAGCTCACCCTTGCGCAGGCCGCTCACCAGCTCCAGGTAGAACATGGGGAGTACCCCACGGGCATCGGCGGCTTCCAGGTAGGACTTCAGATGCTCGGGCCGGAGGGTTTTCATCTCCACTTTTTGCACCTTTGGGGCAATGCAGTCATCAGTGGGGTTGCGGGGGATGAGCCGCTCCTTTACCGCCCTCTCGAACGCGCTGTGAAGCATCAGGTGGACGCTGCGTACTGTGGTGCTGCTCAGGCCGGGGTTGCCGTGTCCACTCCGCTGGTTCACCCTGCCATGCTCCATCAGATTTTTGTATAGCTTTTGCAGATCCCGGGAGGTCAGCTTTTTCAGCTTGATCTTCCCGATGCGGGGGATGGTGTAGGTCTCGATCATCAGCTTGTAGCGGTCTGCAGTGGCCTGCCGGACGTTGGGCTGGGCGTAGAGGTCGTACCAAGCGCGCAGCCAGGTGGCTACGGTGTATTCGTCCGTGCGGGTGATGTCCACCTGCTGGGCCTGTTCCACTGCGGCCTTGAGCTTTTCTTTTGCCTCTGCCTGGGTGCGGCCCAGCACATTTTTGATGATGTGTTTGCCGGTGTCGGGATCGTAGCCTGCGGTGTAGCGGCCCTCCCAGCGTCCATCGGAACGCTTCCGCAGGTTCCCCTCGCCGTTGGCGCGGCGTTTTGTCATTATTTATCAACCTCCATTTCTGATATTGCCATCGTTGCGATCCATGCACTCCATCGTGAGTTTTGCGCCCAGCCGGAAGCCCAGGATGAAATTTTCCAGGGCAATGATGCTGTCGATTTCGTGTTGCGACTCAATAAGTTTTGTCAAGACCGTTTGCCCGGTTTCGTCAAGTAGCTCCGTGAGCTGGTTTTCGAAACGGGACACACGGTCCGTCGCCCGTTTCAGCTCGGAATGGGGCGCCATGTCCTGCGCGTTGGGCATGATGTTGCCGTAGTAGAGATCTTCCAAAGTTTTTCGCATTGCTCTCGCCTCCTACAGCGACACAACATACCACAGGCTGGCGGGGATAGCTACTGCGAACGGCGAGAATTATCAGTCCAGACACATATTTTTGGTGGTGTGCCAAGGGGCTGATCTTTGTAGACGGTGGTGCAATTCGCATCCCCGCTACGGTGGCACGCAAAGGGCCAGCGCCGCGATTTGCTGGTGGGTTGTGGACGCCTTATATTGTTTACTGCGGCGCAGATTTTGTGTGGGGTTACATGGTTGGGCCGATGTATCCTTGCTCCTCGTGGTCATCGGGCTTGTGGCCCATGGCGATCTTTTTCTCCATGAGCTGTTGAAACCGTTTGCGGTCGATGTGTATTCCAGGGGGCGCTGGCGGCGGGGTGTCCCGGATGATCTGGGCCATTGAGTATAGCAGGTGAGTAGAGCAGAGGAGGACGGACGGATCGCGGTTTTGCTCCATATGGTCGAGAAAAAACTGGGCGTATTCATGACCTTGCCTTGCGGCCTGGGCCAGCCAATACTCCGCCATGGTGCTGTCCTGTTCCACATCCCGTCCCAGAAGATATAATTTGCCCAAAATGTACTGGGCCTGTGCGCAGTCCTGTTCAGCGGCATTGGTGAGGTATTCCACTGCCCTGTCAGTATCTGTTTCTACTTGGGGGCTTTGGAGGTAGAGCTTGCCGAGCCGGTAACCGGCAAACGGATTCCCATTCTCTGCGGCCTGTTCATACCAGGGTATCGCCTCACCGATTCGTCCTTGCTCTTGCAGGAGCTTTGCCAGTGCATATTGTGCGTCAGAGTGCCCGCCTCCGGTGGCGCGATGGAACCACACCTCCGCTTTTTCATCGTCTGGAATGACACCCAGACCGTCCCGCCAGATCCGTCCCAGCCGATAGGCGATGGAAGCAGAGCTGCTATCCTCCCAGTCCCGCTCCAACATCTTGATCACAGAGCGCTTATCCTCGTTCGAGATATCAGGGTCGCGGAAGCGGGTATTGTCCGGCGGCTCATCTGCCATCTGATTATCCTCGAAGGTGAGCACACCCAGCCGTAGACTTTCTGCCTCCTGAATGACCATATTTTTGATAGCTTTGAACTCCTTCTGCTGGGAGAGCGGCAGATGCTGGCGGGGCGCGTCCTTGTAGTAGCTTTTCAGTTCGTCGCGCAGACGGTTCCATATCTCAAAGCACTCAGCTACCTGCGGCACCTTGGCCAGCTCATCCACGATGGCATCCACCTGTTCTTTGAGCGGCGCCTTCAGATAGCCGTATTGCTTTTTGCCCTTCACGTCCTTCAGCTTGTCCGCCAGATGGAGCATCTGCATCTCGATGACAGGACTGTCGCAGATTGTGTTCTCCATCTTACTAACCAGCTTACGCAGGGACGCACGTGCCTGGGCAGTGAGGTCTTTGTAGGAGATATCCTTCCGCTGATACAGTGAGTATAACTCGTCCTGGAATATACTATTTGTCAGCACAGAGCGCATGGTTTTGATCCCTTCTTTGGTGAGGAGGCCCTGCTTGGGATCATCGGCCCAGACCGTCATGTGGATGTGGGGGTGCTCCCCTTCATCGTGGTACGCGGCGTACCACCGAAACTGCTCCGGCAGGATCTTCATGGCGGTGGCCAGCTCCACCTGGTGGGCTTTGATGAGCGTCTGCCAGCCCTTGGCATTATCATAGCCCAGCCGCGCGGCATCCTCCCGGTGCAGGGAATAGATCAGCGTCCATACCGGGCCAGTGTGCCGCTCTGCCTCCTTCATCGCCGCATTCAAATCTACGGGCTGGCTGCTGAATAGACCGTGGCCATTGTGCCGCTCCGCGCCAGGGCGCATGGCCATGTACTCCACGTAGCCCTCCGGCCCTGGGGGCTTCTCCACGCCGTCGCGGGTGGCGATGTAGCCGATGTACCCCGCAGCCTTACCCGGCTTGATGAAGCCGCTCTTTTGGATCAGTTTGGGCATGGGATTACAGCCCCTTTTGGCGGCGGAGCGCGTCCTCAAAACTGACCTCGCCGTGGGTCTGCTTCACGTGTTGGACGCACTGGCCGCGGAGATGTTCGACGGCGTCCAGGTTGAACTCGCCCAGAGCCGCGAGGATGTTCGCGTTCAAGTCCTGCTCCACCGCCAGCTTGAACAGCAGCCGCCCGATTCGACTGCCCAGCGCGCCCAGCTTGCCCTCCAGCACATCGGAAAGGACGCGGGGCAGGTACTCGCTCGCGCCCGCCGCGTCCAGGTAGCCGGAATAGAAGCGGATAGCCTTTTCGATATACTCGTTTTTGGTGGAGCAGTTGTCCTCGTGGTAGTGCTTCTCCACCATGTCCCACACCGCAGGCTCCATCCAGACCGTGTGGCGGTCTTTTTTGTCCTTCATGTCGGGAATCCCTCCTTTTTTGAAATAGCGTCAGGCAAAAGCCGCAAATCCCGGCCCTTTTTGCCCGTCTGCATTAAAACAGCGTCAACAGCGTTTTTGGTTCCCCAGAAAAGCGCCAGCAGCTGTCCCCGGAAACTGCCCGCACTGCGGGCAGAAGTGGATGCCCCGGCGCAAATAAGCGCCGGGGCTTTCTCCTGCTTTGCCCTTCACGTCCTCAAATCTACCCCCCTGCGCTGCCCTGGAGTCTGCTTCCGGGGAGCCCTTACTAATTACAGCGCGGCAGATTTTCCGTTATCCGGTACCTGTGTGGCCTGCTCCCTCACAACGGGCCACACGGGGGCCAACACCGCGCTTTAGGGGCTGAGAGGTGTACGGATGCCATTCGGTCCGCAGGATGGGCTCAAACCGCCCTACAACGCGATACAGGGGCTTTCATGCGTTTTGCCCTGAGTTTCCAAGCGGGTGCGGGCTGTGTCCAACGCCAGCCTATCCAGCTGTTGTTGGTAGTGGGCATTCAGAATCGGCTGGAAGGGTGGGATTGTGTAGAGCAGATTTCCGTTTCGCTTGAGACCAGCCTTAGTCATTACTGTGGTATTTTCAGTTTGGATCAGCCCTCTGTTTACCAGAGAACAGACGTGTTTCCTCACCGTATTCTCACTGAGGTTTACCGCTTTGCCAATTGTTTTGTAGCTGGGCCAGCACTGATGAGTTTTCCGGTTTTCACAACGGAGTAGGTATGCGTAGACCGCCAGTTCGCCGGGACAGAGACCGAGAAGGAAAATTTCGTTGGGGAGTGGGAATGTGTTCTTGTAGGGATCGTGTTTTGACAGTCGGCTCACCCACTCTCACCACCCTTCGTGTGCCGTTCCACCCACGTAACAAACTTTTCCTTGAGCACCACAATTCGGCTGCCGATTTTCAATACCGGGAAGTCCGCTTCATGCATCAACTCGTAGCTGCTGAACGGTGCTATACCCAGCACCTTTGCCACCATTGCTGCATTGAGGAACAACGGCAGGTCATCATAACTTTTGTACTCAGATATTTTCATATATGCGTTTGGTTTCCTTTCTTCAGAATTGGAACGCAGAGAGAAAGAATTCTTCTGCACCTTTGCTGGATTCTCTGTTGGCCACACACCGTACACCTTCCTGCCCCAGAATCTCACTGCGGCGTTTTCACCCTGTTGGCACGCTCACCCCGTGCGGGGGTCATGGCGGTACTTCACTCAGGGAGTATGCACTCCGGCGGTGGGTATTCACTTGTCAATGTTCAACTGGCCCTTCCCTTTGGGACAGCTCCATGATAGAATAGGTACAGAGGGGTTTACATCAGGAAGTGATCTTTTTGGAAAATAAATTGCTCAGTGGGCCGCAGCTGCTGTTGGTGGAGAAAGAAGCTGGGCTGTTTTCTGCGGTGCTCCACTATGGGGATGGGACGGAGAAATGGTTTCCCGCTACCATGCCGGCGAAGGATTTGATTGCCGCCACAGAAATCGATTATCGTGGATACCGCAGAGAGATCAAACGCCTTCGGGAAGAGCATCCGCTATTTCAGGTGCAGCTTGATATTTCCGCGGCCGACTTTGAAGACCTTGTGGCGGAAGCACTGCTGCTGCCGTCCATGCTCCAGAAGAGTGACCCGGTAAGTTTCTTCGTCTTGGGAGAGCTTCTGCATCAGAGTTTGCAGACGGAGGACGATGGTAGCGCATCATTCCTGTTGAACACCGGAGAGGAGCTGCTGTATGTGCTGGAAGATCCAATCCGCACACAGGTCTGTCTGCGGAATATTTTTGAGGTGACCTTTGATGGGATGGAGCGGGCGACACAGCAGGAGCGGTTTGTGAAGCTGTGCCAAACTTATCCCGATGTTGGGAAGCTGTGCGATCCGTCTACCTTGCCAAATGTGGAGCCAGAGCAAAGAATCTTTAGGGTCAATTCCATCTTTGGGCTGCGGATGTTGGAGCTGGTGCTCTATTTCCAGCAGGATAACCAGCGCATTGCCCGGTGCGATTACTGCTGGGGCTGGTTTATCCCGAAGACGAAAAAAGCCACCCGGTACTGCGACCGGGTGACGGATGGGTTTCCCTGCAAAAAGCGGGGCGCACGATTCAAACGAAATTTAGTGGAGGAGCAGGACGGCGCCCTTCGGGTGTGCAATCAACTGCGGGACAGAATGTATGCCCGTTTTCTGCGCTGGCAGGATGCGCCGCCGGATGACCGGGCCGGACTGATTCCCATGGACTATGACCAGTACACAGCATGGAGTGAGAACGCGCGCTTGGCGCGGATGGAGTACTTGGATGGAAAACTGAGAGCTGAAGAATTCCTGCGGCGGATTGATATGACCCATGAGCTGGAAAGCTATGAGGCGGGTAAGGCAGAACTGGTGGAGGAGACTGTTTGGCAACGGAGAGTGGCTGGTGATTTCAGCCTTGACCCAGAGACATACTACCCGGAAGTGATGCAGGTGCTTGACTTAGGTGCGGCAGAACCGAAATGGGAGTTGCAAACGGCGGATGATTTGCGGCGAGAAGATCAGAAGGGGCACCAGAGTTTGCGGGAAAAGTATGGCAAAAAATGAATAGACCACACAGCAGAAGGACAGCCGCTGGGTTAATTGTACCCAGGGGCTGTCCTTTTGTTTACAGTGCATCAAATTTTGAGGTGCTCAGGTGCGCTTATTGCTGTTATAAATATTTGTTGAGTGCAATCTTTGTAGCCTTTAAGATATCCTCTATCACTTTGATTTCCTGCGTGGTACAGGTATCCAAAATGCGGACAATTTCCTCAATTGCAGCGCTGCGAGAGGCGAACTCGCCGTCGGAGAGCATTTCATCGGTACGAACGTCTAAAGCTTCTGCCAATTCCACAAATACCGGGAGGCTGAGTTTTGTATTGCCTGTTTCGATGTGGCTCATGTGAGTAGTGGATATGCCCACTTTTTCTGCCAGCTCTTCCTGGGAAAGTCCATGTGCTTTTCTGATTCTACGAATCCTTTGGCCGATTGCATAGTAGTCCATTGTGATCCCCGCCTATCAAATTAAAATCTACTTGAATTATGTAGGCAGTTGTGATAGGATAAAATAAACTATATAGACTTTTTTATGCCTATATAGTTAAAATTATTCAGGTGGGCAATGCAATAAAGATTTGAAAGGAGAGACACAAGATGAAGCGAATTTTAGGGTGTATCCTAGTGTGTGCGCTGATGGGAGGGCTGCTGGCATATCCAGCTTTTGCCGCAGGGCCGTTCCCGGATGTGGACGAGGCGGCGGCATATGCAGAAGCAGTGGGGGTTCTTCAGAATATGGGGATTATGCAAGGAGAACCTGATGGGAATTTTCACCCGAGCAACAAAGTGACCAGAGCACAAATGGCAGCAATCATTTGCCGGGTGTTGGGAGAGGAGCATGACCTAACTTTTAATGGGACACAGTTCTTAGACGTGCCCGAGACCCATTGGGCTAATAGCTATGTTGCGAGAGTGGCTTCGTTAGGTATTGTGAATGGATATGGTGATGGTGCTTTTGGGCCGGAGGACACAGTGACTTATGCCCAGGCATTGACGATGATTGTGCGCACAATGGGGCTGGAGGAGAACGCAGTCATGGCTGGCGGCTACCCAGATGGATATATCAAAGTGGCGGTTGAGAATGGACTTGCAGGTGAATTTAGCGCAGATCAAAATGAACTGCTGACAAGGTGGCAGGTCGCGGAAATTGTCTTTGGTGTATTTCAGTAATGGAGGTCATAAGAGATGAAAAAAAGAATTTTAGCACTTGCACTCTCAATGTGCTTGGCAACCACCCTAATTCCTACAGCATGGGCCGCAAATAAAGGCTATACAATTAATGGAACCAACGTAACGGCAGCTTCCGGCACAGCGGTGTGGAACTGTTCCACCTATGCAAGTCAAGTCCTGAAAAAAATTTGGACTGTTGGTACAGCAACGATGACAACATACAACAGCAATTATAACCTGCTGAAAGGAAAGAGTGCAGCAGAACGCGAACTCACTCAGACCCATACGAAAGAATATATCCAGCAAGCCCCTTTAGGAGCACGGATACGAATCTGCGCCAGTTCTGACACTACCACCAATAACTACGACAACAGCTCACAGGGACATACTCTGGTTTTGGCGGCGAAAAACAACTCAGCAGAAACTTTTACGGTTCTTCACGCGGGTTGGGGTGCGGCAGAGGCCAGAACATATACTTATCAGGAATTTGTCAACGTGTGGGCAAATAATAAGGGATATCATTATTTCTTCTACATTGCCGATTATTCAGCTGCGGCGACAAACAAACAAGAATCAGGGGAAACCATGCCTTCAGTTACGTCCACGGTTTCGGGGAAATGGATCGTAACGATACCGGCAAACTATAAAGTCCTCTGCTATGATGCCGCAGACTCGATGATAGATTGCGATTATCGAAAGCCAAGAGAGAAAGACAATACGATTACCTGCACGCAGAAAGCGATACTATCCAACGGAAGCACCAGATATTACTATGTCACTTCTGACAATAGGGGACTGTGGTTTGATTTTACAAGCTTGATGACTGCAGTGGAAGACACGAGCAAGAGCACCTATACGGTGACTTTTGACGCCAATGGTGGGAGTGCACCTATTCCCAGCATGAAACTGGCAAATGGCTTCTATTACAGTCTCCCTGAGCCCACCAGGAACGGCTATGTTTTTGAAGGGTGGTACACAGAAAAATCCGGCGGCACAAAAGTAACACCAACTACTACTGTCAATTTAAAGAATGATCAAATCCTGTACGCTCATTGGACGAAGAATCCCGAAATATGCACAGTCACCTTTGACGCTAACGGCGGAACAGTGAGCCAGAAAAGTGTGCAGGTCACGAAGGGCGGCACACTGAATTCGTTGCCAACCCCCACGCGTTCCGGCTATACTTTCGTCTGTTGGAGCAACACAAACGGGGGCAGCGGTCTTTTGATAAAGGCGGGGGATTACATCGTTGAGCAGGATGTTACACTTTACGCATGGTGGAAGGAAGAGGAGACTCAAGATAGGGGGCACTGGGGCCCCTGGAGCAGTTGGACAACCAAACCTTATACGGCGTCTGACACGCGGCAGGTAGAGACAAAAGAAGTCCAGACCGTAGAGGCCCATATGGAGTACCGCTATGGCCGATATGTGGATCAGACTGGCGGGCATAACTGCTGGTGCGGAAAATATTTGGAGGGACTGTCCTATATTTCTGGCAAGGCGAAGCTGGACTATTCCAATTGGAGCACCAAACGGTATAGCGCCAGCGGCTCCACCTGGACCTGCGGCCAGTGCAACGGGAAGCACACCGGAGTGGATCATGTGGATTCCCAGGGAAGGCCCATCTGGAAGGAATATCGATTGGGGAATAAGCCCTACTATTGGGAGGAAACGCGGATAGTAGGGGCACAGTATGAGATGCAGTACCGTTATCGGGATTGGATCGTTGACTGACAGCTTCACCAGCTGGCTGCCCAGGTCAATGACCGGGCGGCCAGCTGGTGAAGCATGGAGGGAACTGTTGTGAAAGCAGAAGAATTGAAAGAGTACCTGGGCATTGTAGTGGACATGGAGAAGAATATTTTCATGCAAGGCCAAATGATGGCCCAATGGGAACGAGAGATTGCCGGACTGGGGAAGGCCCATGAGTTTCAGATGCCACCCAAACCCGAGGAGAAGCCGATGCCTGAGAGGGTGGTTGTGGCGGTCAACAACACAGTGCCGCCCCAGCCCCCAACCCCGCCCGAACAGCCTAAGATACTGCGATACCCCAAAAGAGCGTTTTGGATTACTGCTGTTATTTCTTCAATATTTTACGTATTTTTTTATATATCCCAAGGTTTGATATTAGAGCTGTTGGTAGCTGCGCCAATTGCCTGCATATTCGTGAGTACAATTGTTGCGGTTATCACAGCAGCAATTATAAGCTTTGTGAGCTATGACACTATTATTGATACAATAAAAGGATATCACGCACAAAAGAGGCAATATGCAGCGGCGGTCGAAGCGTATCCGTCTGTCTTAGAACAACACCAGCAACGACAACGACAGATTGAACAGGAACGCCAGCAGAGATACCAGCAGGCTTGTGAGAAGATCGAGCAGGCCAATGGGGCCACGAGGCGTGAGTATCAGAAGAAGTTTGACGAGTATCAAAATGATGTGCTCAAAGACCAGCAGCGGGTGAAACTGGAAAATATCAAGAAGGAAGTCCTGAAGGCGGAGCTTTCTCAAATGCGGGAATTGAATGCGGCAAGCAAAAAAACGCTGGAGCAGATTTATGACAAGAACATTGTTTTCCCAAAATATCGGAACATGGTAATGGTTTGCTCCCTGTATGAGTACGTCTGCACTGGTCGCTGCGACACGCTGGAAGGGCACGAAGGGGCATACAACCTGCTGGAACTGGAGATTCGCTTGGACAAGATCGTGACAGGGCTGGATCGTGTCATTGAGCTGTTGGGCAGGATCCAGCAAAGCCAATATATGGTTTATTCGGCCATTCAAGACGCTAATCGGCAGTCTGCCAAGATTTTGGAGTCCACCTACCAGATGACAAATCAGCTCCAGGCCTTCCAAACCTCCAACTGGAAGATGCTGGGCGGCATCCAGGCAGATATGCAGAGGGGGATCCTGGCTGCGGATCAGCAATCTGTAACCATGGCGCAAATGACACAGCAGCTTTCAGCGTTGCAGGCGACTTCGGCGCTCACCGCTTACCAGACGGAGCGAACACGGGCAGAGCTGCATTACATGAACCGTATGAACTATCTGTCCGGCAAAAATGATGAGGTATTTTTCAATTTGCCGCCTATGTAAAGATAAGCAAAAAGTGAGGAACAGAATTATGGGAGATTTGATATATGTAATAAGTGTTATTGTTGTCGGGATAGCAGTGATAGCATTTATCATTATTATGGCAAAAAAGCGGCTTGATGCTATATCCGCTGAAACCTTTTCCGTGGATATGGATATGCAAACAGATGAAGCATTGAGCGCGGTATCTGCTGGAAAGGAGGGCAATTCAGCGGATGTGTTGTTTGAAAGCCCACACTATGATAAGTATGAGACACTGTTCAATTACATCTGGTCGGCCTGTCATGGCAGGGATGGGTCTCAATACAAGATTGACTTGCTATTACAATCATTGGACATGGGACACACGTTGGAAGTCGATGGATTTTATGTTCAGGAATCCATCGAAAAGGATTTGCCATATTTTTGCGAAACGGAACATGAAATTGAGATGTTCTTCAAAAGTCCAGCACCTGTCTTGCGGGGGTCTATAAAAGGGATATTGGATATGATTTATTTTTACATTTTTACGGAGAAGAATCCGTCAAAGCAGGAATATTGGCAACAGTCTTTGTTAGATATGGCTCAAGATGGTAATTTTGAAGCACAGGCTGCATTGTGCTCAGGTTATGTGAAACACGCATTTTCCGAGCAGGAGTTGGCGGCGTTCAAGGAAATGTATGAGCCGAATCTAATGCGGCTTGCGGAAGAGGGCAATGGTGAAGCACAATTGGCTGTAGGAGAATTTTTGATGCAAAAGCCACCTCAAAAAATTGCTTGGTTGACCAAGGCGGCACAGCAAGGATTAAGTGACGCATGGTATCAGTTAGGCTTGACGTACGAATCTATGATCAATATAAATGACGATGGACATTTTTGCTGGGATCGCCTGTCAGATGATGAGGTTCACCAATTGATGGTAAAAAAAGCAGAATGCTTTTTGAATGGGGCAAAGGAAAATAATGGAATAATGGCTGCGTGGTGTCAATGCAAGGTGGGCGATTATTATGAAGAAGGCCGCTTATTGCCAAAAGACCTTCAAAAAGCTGCCTACTGGCTGCGGCAGGCCATAGAAAATGGTGAAGATGCCGAGGGGACGTTGGAGTACGTCATGCGCCAGATGGTGTAGAAAATCCACGCATAATGGTGTGGAACAAATAAAATAGGGAGGAACAAAAATGGGTTTGATGGAGTTATTCAGTAAAAAAGGGGCATCTCCTGAAGTTGCTGCACGTATTCGTAACAGTGAGTGCGGACAGTCATTTGCAAACACCTTCTGCAAGTTCTTCGTAGCAGGAGATGCCCATTTTCAATGGCTTATGGTGGACAGCAAAAACCGGGGATTTACGGTTAAGGTTTATAAATACGGCGTGGAATTGATATGGGTTCCCGTACCCGGACACGGCGAACGAACGGAAGGGTGGAGCTTTGGAGCGTCGGGATATGAAGACTTGCCAAATAAAGAATATGTAACCGCCTTTGTACAGTATTTGTATGATAGAATCAAAAATGGGTGTCCGGATGTAATAATTAAAAAACTTGACGATTCCTTTTACATAAAGCTGGCAGACAATGTGAAGAAAGGGTGGTAAGTTTCTGCCAGAATGTACGACTATGAGATGCGGTATATCTGAATATGCAACATCTATGAGTGTGGTAATTCATAATTTACATAAAGACCTACTAACAAATGCCAACAGCTAAATTGAAAGAGAGTACTATTTTTTGGAACCACAAAAAGTGTATACGAAACGAAGCCACCGTCATTGATAATTTTTGGCGCTGGCCTGAGATATCGGACTGCATAGCCCAAGGAGCGTAGGTCAGCCAGTTGCTCCTCTTGTAGCTTTGGCGTGAGACGGACAAAACCCCCGGCTGCTGCCGAGGGTTCCAACCAAATTATATTGTAATAGGAGGGATCAAGTATGCAATCCAGCGATTATAACCGATACCTTGTTGCCATCAAAGCGGCAAATGACGCAGCAGATAAGGAGGCCCTGCGACAAATACAGAAGGACATGATCAAGAACTACGGCCTTGCAGACAATGACGTTGATTATTTAATTCGCCAGTTCCGTTACAATATTTGAGGAAAACAGAAGTTTTTCCACCGCTTTGCGGGAGGAGTAGTAATCCTGAGTGTAATGTGGCTGATGTCTGGTTGTGGATGACCCCACTCTGTATAACATGGTTCAGTAAAGAAAAGAACAGTTAATACGAAGAAATCATGTGATAAGTTGATATTAGAGCAATTCTCTAAAAAAGCAAAAAATGGAGAACTATGGTAAAATAGCAGCGAGGTGAGAAAAATGCTGTATCAAAATGAAAACTGCGAATGCAAGAATTGTGCCGTTTGGGGTGATTGGTAATGAGCCGTTGACAGGCGAAATGGAGACGCAGGGCTTTCCGAGGATGAAGACGATAAAAGAGATGGTCGAGCCTACGGGTCTCTCTTATACGACGTTGCGGAACCTGTGTTTGGAAAATAAAATCGTCCATATCCGGGCCGGGAAGAAATAGCTTATCAACATACCACACTTTGAGGCGGAAGTCGAGAGAAACAATTCTGGAGAAGGTTCTTCTATTGTTTACAGCGGAGCAGAATTTGCATGGGGGCCCCGGATACCAAAAATGTGTGTACGAAAAGGTGTAGTGAAAATCTTAGCTTATTAATTGCGAGTCTTTCTTCCTGGTGCCATAATTGGCAAGCTATAAGGACTTTTGTAAAATAAGAGTGTGCGGGCGGTATTACAGCTTTCTCAGTTTGACTGAAATCTGCCATTCATATGTCTGTGGTTGCTTTGCGCCATACAACAGAAGCTGGTAGGCTGTATAGCGGTACCACGGCAACTATTTCCTTGACAACTATGAGGGGAAAGGGTATGATATCAAAAGAGGGTATTAGTCAACTTTTCTCAGACTGTGCCCAGATTTTAGCCCCCGATGCCCCTATAGGGGGCAGGCCAAATTTCAGCGCAGACCAACAAACAGGAAAGATGATATGCATAAGATAAAGGGGATGGTTTAGAGTTGGCGGATGAGATAGTCAAAAGAGAATTTCCCGACTGCTTTCCTTCCGATTTTGCAAAAGAAATTTTGCCACAGAACCTTCCAGACCTGCAGTTGGAGGTTTTCCGAGTCTGTACAACGGGCACAATATGTAAGGAAACCTTTCTCAGTACATACGAAAGTGTATTGCTCGGCATTATCCCAAAGCGGAGAAACTGGGAGAAGGAACTCAAAAAGCCTATAACGTATTCAGTATCATTTGGGGATTCGCTGAAAGATATGCTTGACACTCTAAAATGTCTGACGGACTATCACCCCGCAGCATTTGTGATTCAGGGGATAGCCACATCAGAACTGGGGCCATTGCAGAAGACGGTAGATAGAGAGCCAGGTATTAGGAATAAGAGCCATATCGACTGGTGGCTATACAAAGCGTCTGATCCAAGCCCAAGATTCATTGCGGTAGCAGTTAGCAGCGCAGAGGAGGAAGCAGAAGCCGCTTTGGTCTAATGAAAAGGAATATATTATGGAGAAAATTTTTAATTTGCCGTATGTTGGTGACCTGTTTTTAGAACACACTTTTTATATGTTGGACGATGAGCCCATCTTGTTCGTTTGCAAGGGTATAGGGGACATTAGATACCTTTGTTCCTGTTGCCGTTTGTATGAAAAATGGGTTGTAGGTCAAGTTGCCGAAACAGAACTCATTAACTTGATTGATGATAAGGTGTCAATTCGAGAAGTATTTGAGAACTGTGACACAAAATTCGTGGTTAGGTGGGACGGAAAAAGATTTAAAGTAGATGGGGATGTCCATGACAGCTTGTTGCCTAAAGCTGGGGCATTGCTTGAACTTGATAGGGAAAAGTGTGGAGCATATCGAGGGAGTTTGGTCAAATACCGGAAGCAATGGCAAAGTATCCAACTGGCAACGCAGCAAAGCAACAACGTGCTATCCGCATGGAAGCAGTATCAAGAAACTATATTTACTTGGAATCAATATCAAGAAGTATGCTCTAAATGGAAACAGGATCAAGAGTTGTACGCAAGTCTCTTGAAAGAGTGGAAATCTCTTGGGCCAGTGATTGACGAAGTTTCGAGAATAATTTCGTCTGCTATTTCCATACAGTTAACTCATCAAAATGCAGACTATTGGGAAAAACTCGCTCAATATATCCAGTCGGTTTCTACTGTTGCTGAAGCGGAGGATAAAGAGGAGCAGGTGCAGAAACAGGCTCTTTCAGTAAAGCAAACAACCGAAACGTATGGTAGTGTGCATAATGAAGCGCCTTGCAACGACGAAATCCAATACCTTGCTGCATAAGGGAGGAATCTTTTTGGGTAAAGATAGTCAGAGTGCTTTCCAGTTTTCGAACCCGGCCATGATAGAAGTGCATTTTGTAATTCATAAGGACTTTAATACAGAAGACATGGGGAATGAACTGGAAACACCTATTCAAGTGATGTTTCCCCCACCGAGTACAATTGAAACTCAAAGTAACAGTGTCGCTGCTCAACTGACCGTTGAGATTGGCCGAGACGATTCGACATTTCCGTTTTTTCTAAGTGTGACGATGGGAGCGGATTTCAGATGGGACGAGACTTTGCCGGAAGAAATGGTTAAGCAAATGCTTTCCCGCAATGCGCCCATGCTGTTGCTGGCATACGCCCGTCCTCTTGTAGCGCAAATGACGGGTTCCAGTCCAGTCGGGCCAGTACATATTCCGTTCTTAAATTTTTTGCAGCAAGATGATAGGTAGATGATAGATAATGAATATCCCTCCATTAAATCTGCACGCTGAACCCATTTTGTACCTCGAGTGACGAAGATCGAGGTTTATCTCCAACAGGCGGACCATAGGTGTGACCCACAACCTGACCCACAATAGGAAATAAGCGGACGGAGGTAATGGAGTGGAAAGCACCATTGCCTCCTGTTTCCCGGGACAAAAATGCCCCCAAAGCGCCGGAAAGCGGCGCTCCGAGGGCTTGGAATCAGTTGGTAAGGATGAGGTCTCCAGTTCAAATCTGGATAGCAGCTCCAAGAAACTCCTGAAATCGCTGGATTTCGGGAGTTTTTGTTCTGTTTTGCTTGAAAATAATGTGGGTCAAAAAGTAGGTCAGTTGGGGCGACCCACAACTTGACCCACACGGCGAAATGTCGGGAAAGGTTTAGAGAGTATCGGGCAGGAAGTTTGGCCTTCCTGCCCGGTGCTTTGACTGCATTTCGGAGTGGGCTACATCATCTGGGTCATGAAGTTTCCCATGGTTTCTGCTGCTTGATCCTGCATCTGGCGGGTGGCGTGGGTGTAGGTGCGCAGGGTGAAGCCCGCGTCGTAGTGCCCCAGCATACTGGAAACCGTCTTGATATCCACGCCGTTCTGCAGCGCCAGGGTGGCGAAGGTGTGCCTAAGCTCGTGGAAGCGGAAAATGAGGCTATCCTAGTGGAAGTGGAAAATAGAATATGGTATAATCTCCTCAAGGACTATGGTTTACGCCATAGTCCTTTTCGTATAAGGGAGATGTATATCATGGCACGAAAAAGCAGGAAGCATCCTGAATTTGCTGTTCCGGTCAGCAAAGATACTGTAGGCTATATCCGGTTGTCTGTTCTTAACAGAGATCCCTACGGGTCTGTAGAAAATCAGAGGCTTATGATTGAAGAATGGGGATGCCGACACCAAATCCCCATAATGCGCTACTATATTGACAACGGTTTTAGCGGTAAACGATTTGACCGCCCAGCATTTCAAGAGATGCTCCAAGATATACAAAAGGATAAAATTGATTGCGTTGTTGTAAAAGATCTTTCCCGTTTAGGGCGGGACTACATCACTGTGGGTTATTACCTTGAAATGTTTTTTCCTCGTAAAAACGTCCGATTTGTATCAATCAACGATCAATTTGATACCACCAATAGCATAACCAGCAGAGATAAATCTGTATATATCCAATCCAGAACACGCATACCTCTCATTAATCTATTTAATGAGCAGGTGTCCGTTGAAACAAAAATGAAAGTTGAGGTTGTTTTAGATATGAAAGCACAGCACGGTGAATTTATCGGGCCGAGAGCCCCATTTGGTTATCAGAAATCCAATGAGAATCCCAACCAACTTGTTCTTGATCCAGTAGCTGCTGTCATAGTTCGGAAGATTTTTGAGATGGCTGCAAGCGGCGCAGGTGTGACCAGTATCGTTCGGTATTTGAATGAGCAAAGCCTTCCTACACCGATCCAGCATGCCAGGGCTCAAGGTTTGAATGGGAACTTTGACGATGGCAACGGCAGCTGGAACAGCAGGTCAGTGAAATACATCCTCACTAATCGCACCTACACGGGGGTGCTGGTACAAGGGAAAGAAAAGCGGGTTGCGGAGTCTACACATGAAGCGCTGGTTGAGTCCACTGCATTCGACGCCATACAAAAAGCATTTCAAGCCAGAGCATACAACGTGGCTCCTCAAGGACAATCAGCAGACAACATTTTGAAAAGTAAAGTCATTTGCGGATGCTGTGGTGGGAAAATGCAGCGCAAACGAGGGACTAATCACGCTGATTGGTATTTCTTTACCTGTATCACCAAGAATCGTTTGGGGGCTGATAAATGCACGGGGATGTATACCCGCGAGGAAGATGTTTTTAGGGCAATCTATCGCCAGTTGAAGGCTTATGTGAATGAACACTATATTACAAATTCAGAATATAAGCAGAAGATTCAAGAGTATACGGAGCAAATTGCTGAGCTTGCACAGCGTAAGACAGCAGTTTGGATCAACGCCATGGAGCACTATGAGAAGTATGTGCAGGGAGAAATCAGTAAGGAAGAGTTTCGTGCAGTGCAGGATATTGCAAATCAGGCAAAAGAGGCTCTTATTCAGGCTACAGAGGGCAAAGCTGCTTATGAAAAACAATATCTCATGTTCCGTAAACTCCTTTCTGCCAGCAATAAAGATATTCCGCTCAGTGAAATTATGGATTGTATTGAAAAAGTGGTAGTAGACGGAGGTGGGATGTTTGTGGTAAAATGGTACATGAACTAGGCTATAGACAAGTTGTGTGTTTTTAACTAATGTAGAGAATACCATTATTATAAGCATGATATCTGAAATACTTGCTGTGATAGTTCTATTCGTTTGTGAGAATGCTTAAAACAACTGCATGCATTTAAAATTTTCCAAATTATTTTAAGTATAACAAATATTTAATTCAGATTATCTTGGTTGGGCAAATATTAAAAGGATAATAAAGGGTTCAATATTTTTAGAAAGGGTGGGAACATGAGTAAACGGGTTTATATTAGCGCAGACTATTCTGAGTTAAATGGGGATCGTGATGTTGTAGAAGAACTTCATAAATGGGGAAAAGATAGTCTTCACAAAGTAGATTATGTTGATACTGCCGAAGTGGTTTCCGGTAGTATCTCAAAAGATCCTGATTGTCGATTTTGCGATCTAAAGAGAGAGTTTAATAGCCAAATTAATGTGTCTTCATATGTAATTTTCATTATTGGAGATAAAACAGCGTCGCGGACTGCAGGAAGTGTATGTAGGCGCCACAATGGTGTGGCAAGGTGTGATTGCACACCCTATAAGAAAAACTCAAAAGGGACAAGTATTTGTAAATGGGATACAGTTTCAACTCCTGAACCAAGCAGTGACTTGGGTAATATTAATTCATATTCCTTCCTTGAACATGAATTTCGCCAAGCTAAGAGAAAAGGGAAAAATATTATTGTAGTATACAATTCCCTATATAAGCAACCAAGTTGGCTCCCCGTTTATATGAAAGACTATGATACGGAAGCATATGCTTTCTGGACAAAGGATGCTCTTGGAAATAAAGTGGGAAACTATTTTTATATTAAGAAAGCGCTAGGATATGATTAATCAGATAAGACTTTTTTGGAAATCACTTATAGACGAAATGAATACACTGAAAGCTATATGGAAGTTACTTTATACTGCTATTGGTTATGTGTCTTCATTCTTTTCGTCAGCAGTTTTGCTTAAAGATTTAGCAGGATGGGACAAATTGGAGGTATGGACAAAAGGTCATTGGCAGATGATTGTAATTGCTGGTCTGCTTATCTCATGTATACATAATCGTAAGAAGATCAATTGTTGTAAAATGGTGTCTAATCGGGATATGCAAATTGCAATTAGTGTTAAAGACATTTTCTCAAATAGATCTGCAAATAGTTTTGTAATCCCAACTAATACCTTTTTTCGTACCAAAATGGAGGAGGAATATATTAGTCCGCAAAGTATTCAAGGAAGGTTTCAGTTAAAATATTTTAAAAGAAACATCAACGATTTAGATAGCATGATTAACGAAAGTCTTACAAAGCAAAGAATAGTAGGGGAGGATGCTAACGATTGTTTTGGAGCAACCAAGAAATACCCAATCGGCACAGTAGCAAAAGTTGACTATAAAAAGAAACACTTTTACTTTGTTGCTATAAATGATGTTAATGAATGCGGAAAACCTATAGGACAAACAATTGAAAATGTTACAGTTGCTCTGACTTCTATAATCGATGCAATCCTAAAGATAGGGCATTGCGATACACTTTGCATTCCACTTATTGGATCAGGGAGAGCCGCAATACAAGGAGCAACCAGAAACAGCGTGTATCAAATGACTGTCGATGGTTTCATCCAATCCAAAGATAAAGTTGTCAACAAACTAATCATTTCTGTTAATCCAAAAGATTATCTTAGTGGAGTAGCTGATTTGGATCGTATGGAAAAGTACCTTGATTATAGATGCGAATTTGAGTAAAAAGCAGTAACAATCAGTGTAATACACATTATATTGCCCTAATCTGCTAGACAGATTTCGTGCCTTGTGAAATACCATGCTATTATGAGTGTGGTTTATCATTTATATGTTCAAGATAAAAATATTAGGATGTTCAAAGTTATCCTAATATTTTTTGTCTTGTGCTTGACATATGGGTGTCTCAGATCGTGGAAGCGGATGTGCTCCAGTCCAGCGTCCTTGAGGATCTTCTCGTGGAGCTTTACCACGGAGTCGGGGTAGTACATTTCCCCGGTGGTACTGGAGGGGAACATATACGGGTTTTCCGGGTGCTTCTCGTGCTCCTGGATCAGCAGGTCTACCGCCTCCTGGGGGATGGATACCCTCCGCACCGAGGTTTCAGTCTTGGGCCGGGAGAGGGTGAGCTTGCCGCTGGGGTTTTTGATATACTGCTTGCTGACGGAAATCGTCCGGTTCTGGATGTCCAGATCATCCCAGAGGAGGGCAACCAACTCGCCCTTCCGCAGTCCGCTCACCAGTTCCAGGTAGAACATGGGGAGGACTCCCCGAGCGTCGGCGGCGTCCAGGTAGGCTTTGAGGTGTTCGGGCCGGAGGGTTTTCATCTCCACCTTCTGCACCTTGGGGGCAATGCAGTCATCGGTGGGATTTCTGGCGATGAGCCGCTCTTTTACCGCCCGTTCAAAGGCGCTGTGGAGCATCAGGTGGACGCTTCGGACAGTGGTGCTGCTCAGGCCGGGGTTGCCGTGGCCGCTCCTTGTGTTCACCCGGCCATGTTCCATCAGGTTTTTGTACATCTTCTGGAGGTCGCGGGAGGTCAGCTTCTTCAGCTTGATCTTGCCGATACGGGGGATGGTATAGGTCTCGATCATCAGCCTGTAGCGGTCTGCCGTGGCTGTCCTGATGTTGGGCTGGGCGTAGAGGTCGTACCAGGTGCGCAGCCAGGTGGCCACAGTGTATTCATCGGTGCGGGTCACGTCCACCTGCTGGGCCTGTTCCACTGCCGCCTTTAGTTTTTCTTTTGCTTCAGCCTGGGTGCGGCCCAGGACATTTTTGATGATACGCTTGCCGGTGTCGGGATCGTAGCCTGCGGTATATCGGCCCTCCCAGCGGCCGTCCGAACGCTTGCGCAGGTTCCCTTCGCCGTTGGCGCGTCGTTTGGTCATTGATTATCAACCTCCAGTTCTGATGTCGCCGTCATTTTCATCCATGCATTCGGCCATTATCCGAATGCCCAGGCGGAAACCCAGGATGAAGTTTTCCATGGCGGTGATGCTGTCGATTTCCTGTTGTGATTCGATGAGTTTTGCCAGGATCGTTTGCCCAGCCTCGTCAAGCTGCTCCGTGAGCTGGTTTTCAAAGCGGGTTACACGATCCGTTGCCCGTTTCAGCTCCGAATGGGGCGCCATGTCCTGCGCGTTGGGTGTGATGTTGCCGTAGTAGAGATCTTCCAGTGTTTTTCGCATTTTCTTCGCCTCCTGCAGCGACACACCATACCACAGGCTGGCGGGAATAGCCATGGCAAACGGGAAAGATTATCAATTCAGACATATCTTTTTTCGTCTGTGCCGGCGATTCTTTTCTTTGAAGACAGTGGTGCAATCCGCACCCCCGCACAACGGGCCGGCACCGCATTTTATTTGCCAGAGGGGTACGGGATGCCACTTGCTCCGTAGGATGGGCACAAACCGCTTCACGGGGGTGGATACGCCGGGAACGGTTTGGGGGCCGCCCCTTGGGGAGCGGCCCCCGGCAATTCAGCGTGGGGCATTATTGCGGATAGCGTGTGTACATGGCATACCCAGGCTGTTCCTCCAGCCACCACTTGAAGTATTGCCCGCCCCAGCGGGCTTTGTTGTTCAGCCCGCTCTCGGTGACTTTGATGTACTCGTCTGTTTTCTTCACCACCACAACTACGTGGCCGCTGGTACTATTGTCGTAGTGGATCAGGTCACCGGGACGGATCTGCTCCCAGCTTGGGTCGATGATCCGCTTCCAGGGCAGGGTGCCGAATGCGGCGTCGGAGCAGAACATCGCCCAGCCCGCACAGTGGTCGCAGTTGCTGAAGGGCCGGTTGAGCGGATCATTGGGACGATAGAACGCACCGTAAACTGTGCCCGTAGGGTAGGTTTGCTTCAGTTGCGCCAGGGCGGCCTGCACACTTTCTTCCGTGGGCCCGTGGGATGTGGCGGGGGTTTCTTCTTGGTACGGCTGGGCGCTATTGATGTGGACGGAATTGGTGGAGGCGTCATAGGTTACTCCAAAATCCACGGCCTTTCCGATGTCCCGCAGTTTGACGAAATTATTCCCGCCGATGTTGTAGGCGGTCATGCTGATCCGCTGGCCGTCCACATAGATGGGCTGGGTGCTGGGCTTGGCGGTGATTTCGGTGGCCGC
>Ga0209694_1001105_pt1 | contig 32708 bp, 39 predicted proteins | sample GluameincwithD2O_FD_187499 | JGI IMG/M metagenome (GOLD analysis project Ga0209694, IMG submission 187499) | Mouse cecum microbial communities from Vienna, Austria - Glucosamine amended microcosms incubated with D2O (SPAdes) (version 2) | ecosystem: Host-associated > Mammals > Digestive system >... | reverse complement strand
TCCTCCTATCTCAAAATTTGAAATTTGTCAATACATCTCCCGATATATTTTTAAATTTTTATATCATCATCCATAAATGGATGTAGTTACTGGTAAATAATGTTCTGACGATGTATATCCATATGCTTACCCTATCAGTTCTCGCTGGGTCTGTGCCCTGACATTCCTTCATTCTGCTTTATGGATAAAGGCACGGGGCAGACTTGTGCTTAAATGCTGCCTCTTTGGGCTGATGGAGGACTCCTCCTTGTCCCCGTGCCATTACCGGCTTACCTTATTGTTAGGCAGCTGCTTTCATCTGCTCCCTGCGGACATGTCCGAAGACCTTCCCCGGATCGTAGTTTTCTTTCTTTTTTGCAAGCGTATGGATCAGCGCCAGTATCTTCTTGCTGACTACGATCAGTGCCTGCATCTTCCTCAGAGGGGCTTTCTCCCTCGTTTTCAGGTAATGATAAAGTTGTTTCATCTCGTCATTCGTCGCAACCATTGTCAGCGCCATCTGGTACAGCACGCACCGCAGGTTCTTCCTCCCCCTTTTGGATATTTTCGTCCCGCTCTTGTTCTTGCCGGAACTGTCTTCCACAAGGTTATATCCCGCCATGCGGCTCATCTGCCGGGAATCCTCAAATCTTGTCGGGTCGCCAAGCTCCCCCAAACAGGCTGCCAGCGTCACAATTCCTATTCCCTTTATGCTTAAAAGAAAATCCGCATAGTCCGTCTGATGCAGTGCATCTGCCATCTGCCCTTCCAGCTCTTCTGTCTGTTTTTCCAGAAGTTCCAGTTCTTCCAGCATTAGCCGCAGTTTCAGCCCTGCCGCTTCCTCCCCGTAATCCACCCCGATGGATTCCTTTGCCGTCTCTATAAGCTGTGCTGCCTTCTTTCTCCCAACGGTTTTCTTTACTGCCTTTTTTATCTCATCCGTAACCCCGTCTTCCCCCAGTTCAAGGATGAACTTCGGAAACGGGCACGTCTTTAATATATGCCGGGACGCCTTTCCTGAAAGGGGACATTTAAACACTTCTTCATACTCCGGGAAATACTCGTCCATTACCGCCGTGATGGTATTCTTTAATGCATTCTTTCGCTTGTTCAGCCCGGTTCTGGTGGTGGACAGTCCTCTCAGTTCCGCATAGACGTCATGGGGCAGGTACAATTCGAAATACCTCCCGTCTTTCACCAGCTTTGCAATCGTCAGCGCATCCTTTTTGTCGGACTTCGTCTGACTGTTGTCATCCAGTTCCTTCGCCTGTTTTGTTGCATATGGGTTCACCAGAACAACTTTTATCCCATCCTGTTTCTCAAGCCAGTTCGCAAACGCTTTCCAATAATGTCCTGTCGGCTCCATCCCGACAACGGCCTTTGCAAAATTTTCTTTCTTGCATATCTCCCGGATTCTTGCTAAGATGGTTTCAAAGCCGCCTCTGCTGTTTTTAAATTTCAGGGCACGGTCATGCTCTATGCCCCTGAAATCAACAAACCTTGCCCACTGGTAGTTTTTAGCAATGTCCACGCCAACTACGAGGGTATCTGTTGTGATTGCGATTACTTTTTGTTTCTGGCGGTCTTCGTACTTTACTTTCATTGTTATAAAATCTCCTTTGTTTTCTGATGTATTAAGTCGCTAAACTCATATACATCATACGGGGAGATTTTATTTTGTCAAAGTTCAAATTTCATTCTCTATAGGAATGCTTTTTTTGTTTTGTCTTATCATAAAAGAAGGGGGAAAGGAGAACCATACGCCGGTCGTGTGGTCAGAAAAGAAAGATATCGGGGGAAAAAACCGTCTGCCGGTAGTGTGCGTTTTTGGGAGTGGTTAAGACAGGATTCCGGTGGGACTGCAGGAATGCGTGTGCAGTGAGCCGGATGAAATCCATGGAAAAGGCAGAATAAGAGTCCAGCAGGATAAGCTTCCTGTAGAAAGCAGCGTTGTCAGTGCCAGAAGCCTCCAGCATGCCAAGCCACTGCTCTTTATGGTCCATCCATAGAGCCAGCCATTTATGGAACTGCTTTTGAGAGAGATCAAAGCGTTCGCAGAGCTGTTCGATGGTATGGAGTCCGGCAAAGTATTCGCCCAGGCTGAAGAGGATAAAGAACAGGCTGTAGGAGGAATAGGGGACAATGATATCCGGAAGGACGGCATGGGCATGCTCACAGCTGTCACAGAATACACGCATGATGCAGAGATCCTCTTTTTGCTTTCTTCCGGCATTAAAGTCAATGATGGATCTGCCGTAGTAATCGTGGATATGGCAGTTTCCGGTGCTTCCACAGATGGGACAGGTCTCCAACTCCGGCCGGAACTGCCTCATGTAGGAATCAAAAAGAGATTTGGATGAAGTTTTTATACGAATCAGCTTGCATAAGAGTAAGTTTTTTCTTATCATAGTAATTGCTTAGTGTCTGTATATGTGCCAGGTCATAATAATTAGGACTCAGATCCTGTGGGGAACCTGCTTACAGCGCTTGGTGTGTGAGAGAAAGAACGAACTTTGGACGGGGCTGTTCTTTCTCTTTTTATTTTTGGTTGCAAAACAGACTATAAGGGAATCAGAGAGAATGGTCAATAGGACAGAAAAAAACGTGCCGTAATATACAGCACGTTAGGAGAGACAATATATGGGAGATGCCGAATTTGATTTGCGGTAAAGCTGCCGTAGGTGGGAACTATAATTCGACGCATGACACGTGAATAATTCAGGCTATTATATGTATTTATTACATATATGTGTTATTTGTGACGAATGATATTGTAGATAAGGTTAGAAAAGTTGCAACAGGAGAAGTTGTTGTAGAAAGAGGAACACCCTATGCAATATTTGGTCCAGTAGTTAAAGGTGATTGTGCATGCAATATAAAAAGATGTTTTATTTATTGCGGAATAAAAAAGGGAAAATTTTGCTAACGTGGGTTAATGTAACAGAATATGATGGTAAACTATCTAAAAACAGAGATTGGTGTGAATTATTAATAGAAAAGGGAAGTGATGGGAAATGGGTAGCTGTCGATATTAACTGGAATCCATAGAAATATATATGTTTCAAAATATTCGTGGCAGATATCTGCGAAAAATAGGCAATTAGTAAATCAAACGGAATGTGATGTATCTTATAAAGGAAACAGAAAACATGGAAACAAAAATCAACAGAGGAAAAATTCAGGTGCAGGCGCATCAGATAGAAGGCGTTAAAGGGTATGGGGATATTCCAGGGTACTGGAGCTACCATGATGAAGAGAGCATGCTAGAGGTACTGAAGGAAATGACAGCAATCATACGGAGTAAAGGGATTGATGTTTTAAAAAAGCTAAGCATACCGGAGAAAATCAGTATAACTGGTGAAATGTATCATGAACTCTATTTATATCATAAAGAACTTGCAGAGGCATTTGTAGAAAAGACAGGAATGGTTTCAACGGGATACGATGAGGAAAACGTAAAAGGTGGTTTGATTACATAGACAGCAGGATAGAGGAAATGAGCAAGGGGAAATATGATTCCGCAGCAAAAAAGGAACTGTTGAAAATGGCAGCGTTTTTGGGAGAACAGATAGTAAAATATAAAGAAGGATGGTGGAGACATAAAATAATGCCTGACAAGAAAATTTTTTGCGTGCTTTATAAAAAGAAAGTCTCTGAAACAGGGAAAGCAGATGTTCTTATTAATGTTTTAAGTCTGCTGGTAGGGAAATAGCAGAGAATGGCTGGAAGAATCGTTTTATGAAGTGATTAGTGAGTGGAAAGTATATTATTAAACTTTGTATGTATCATTATACGTCCTAGGGAGGCATTAAATGCATTTGATGTGAGGTAGGCGTTATTAAAGAAGATTTGTCTTGGAATTGCAACTCAGCCTGAATATTGCTCCAGAAGGTTTTTTCTTTTCAGTAAAAGATGTGTCAATAAATATTTATCGTAAATCAATAAATATTTATTGACACTTTATTTTATTGGTGGTATATTATGGAAAACGTTAACTTGCAAGGTAAAGTGCAGCAAGCAAAATGCAATAAAGCAAAACAGGAGGTCTATTATGAGTCAGAAAGGTTTGGCAAATTCATTAAAAGCCGTTATCATCGGAATCGGAATATGCGGCTTGATTATTTACTTTTATTTTCTTCCCGTATGGGGCAGGGTTATCATTAACAGTGCAAAAGGCTATGAGGATTGTTATCTTCCCTGGATGATTTTTTTGTGGATTACAGCAATTCCCTGTTATCTGGTCTTGATCTGTGGGTGGAAAATTGCTTCAGAAATAGGAAAAGATAATTCCTTTTCAGATATCAATGCAAGGCTGTTGAAATATATAGCAGGCTTAGCAGCATTTAATTCGTTTTTTCTATTTGTGGGAAGTATCATTTTCTATTTTTTGGATTTAAGCCATGTGATGGTTGTATTACTGTCCATAGTCATAGTTTTCGTAGGAATAACCGTAACAGTAGCGGCAGCAGCTTTATCCCATCTGGTTTATAAGGCTGCAGTATTGAAAAAAGAATCGGAATTGACAATTTGAGGTGGAAAATATGATTGTTATAAATATTGATGTCGTATTGGCTAAACGAAAAATGAGCGTTACCGAATTATCGGAAAAAGTGGGAATCACTATGGCGAATATATCCATTCTGAAAAACGGTAAGGCAAAAGCCATAAAAATTGATACTCTCAATAAAATTTGTAAAGCATTGGAATGCCAGCCGGGCGATATTCTGGAATGGCGGGAAGATACGGAAGCTTTAGAGGAGGTAACCGATAATGAATAATGAGTTTTCAACGGGCACGCCGGTAATAAATAATTCTAGAGTAAATGAGCCGGTAATGAATGGAACTACAATGAATGAATCAGTAATGAACGGGTTGTCAGTAAATGTTCCTGTCACAAATACTTCAGGTGCAGTCATACAAAATGGAATATCACAATCAAAAAGAATGGGGCAGAGGCTTCGGAAAATGCTGGATGATTTCCGATATTTCGGAATTGGATGTCTTATCTATGGAATTTTCTTTACAATCTGTTTGTACAAAGGCTTTCACGGAATTACCCTGCCGGTTCTTTCCCTTGTAACCATAGGCTTCCTTTTAGGCGGGTTTAAACGTCTGGACATAAAGACAGGAAAAAATGCCTGGTTTTATCTGGCTGCCTGGTTTATTTTAAGCGTCGGCAACTGTCTTACAGGAAGTCTGATACTCATCATTTTTAATACCTGTGGCATGTTTTTACTGCTTTTAAGTTTTCTTTTAACTCATTTTTGTGATACGGAAAGGTGGAGCTTTGGAAAGTTCTGTGGGGAAATGTTTATACTTCCCTTTGCTGCAATCGCTTATATCGGCTATCCTTTTCGGTCGGCGGGAAAGTTCTTTAAGAAAAATGAAAGTGAAAAATCGGGTATTACAAAATATATCTGGCTTGGTGTTTTTATTTCAATCCCCCTGCTATTGGTTATAGTTGGCTTACTGGTAAGTGCGGATGCAGTATTCAGGGATTTATTTATAAGACTGTTTTTTGGTATCAGACTGCCCGAAAAACCTGTTTGGCTGTTTGTATTGCTGGTAGCAGGTATTCTCGGTTCCTATGGTATAATAGCGTATCTGGCAGATGGTACAATGAACAGTGTTGTCTCCGAGAAAAGCCGTTGGGAGCCGGTGGTAGGAATTACATTTCTTTCCATTATAACAGTTGTTTATCTGGTTTTTTCCATAATACAGATATCCTATCTGTTCTTGGGCAGCTTTGATTTACCGGAAGGATATACTTATGCTGCCTATGCAAGGGAAGGATTTTTTCAGCTGCTCTTTGTCTGCATGATTAATTTAATCATTATTTTAATCTGTATTTCCAGATTTCGGGAAAATAAGATATTGAAAGGGATTTTAAGCCTATTTTCCAGCTGTACTTTTATTATGATTGCTTCTTCAGCCATGAGGATGATTCTGTATATTGAAAATTACCAGCTTACTTTTTTACGGATTCTGGTGCTTTGGGCATTGGCTGTTATTACAGTTTTGCTGGTAGGTTGTATTGTTACCATATATAAAAACAATTTTCCGTTATTGCAATTTGTAACAGTGACTGTTACCATATTCTATATCATCTTTTCCCTGGCAAAACCGGATTATTTCATTGCCAAATATAATCTGACCTATAACAGGGAGGATGTGGATTTAGGTTATCTTGCACTTTTAAGCACTGATGCCATACCGGCTATGGAAGAAGCGGGAATCATAAAGGAGATTCTGGATGAGGATGAAAGGATAAAAGAAGACCTTTTTAAAGGGGAAAGTCATCCGGGACCATATAGTCTCTATGGTCGGAATTTAGCGTATAAAGCGGATTTGTCTAATGAAATGGGGATACTTGATTTCAATTTTTCCTATTACCGTGCAGGAAATATTCTGAATCAATATAAAGCTCTGTCGGAAGAATGATTGCCCGCAAAGAGGGAGGCGCCTTTTTATCAATGAGCAAGGAATTTAATTTGTATATTGGCATTATGATATGCGGAAGTATTATAATGGCATGGTATTTTATTACAAATAAAATAGAGAAAAATGTAAGATATTTACTAATCAGTATTGTAGTTATAATCAATATTATTAAATTGATTCAATTGAGACAATGGGGGTTAGCAGGTGTTTTCTGGCTGGTCATCAGTGCAGCATTTTGTTTTTCAGAGCGATTTCCCAAAAGTACGACGACCCTTCAAAAAGTAAAGGAACGCCGTAAAAGAATAACTTTTTGGGAAGATTATTTGTTTGTAGTAGGATTAATAATGATAGGAATTGAAGAATGGATGAGGGCTTTGATTTCCAGTATAACATATAATTGAAGATTAACAGAAAGATTAAGAGAGTATGAAAGAAATCCGTTTTTGAAGAATTAATGACAGAAGAATCGGAGGGTATTTATTTTGGGAAGGATAAAAAGAAAATCAACTAAAGGAGTAAGCGCCGTTACAGTGATCAAAGGAAACGACGGTCCTACAAGCGTATTTATTGCAGGAAAGCCGGCGGATCAAAATGTGCTTGCCCGTATAAAGACGGCTTACCGGAAAAGAAAATACCATAGGAAAAGGGCTGCCACTATAAAGAGAATTAAGGCAGAGTCCCATACTTTAGATGAAGTAATTGATTACATGATCAAACAATATGGAGCAGTAGAGCCGAATAAAAACAGCCGTCAGGTTAAAGAGGGCTATCGCAATGTAAAAGGAGCTTTGGTAGAGCGGTACGCTCCCCATTTACCGGGCACGCCTTTAAAGGAATTGAGGCCCAAGGATTTTTCCGATACAAAGGCAGTGGAAGAGTATTTAAAGCTTTGCGAAGAGTATCAGAAAAAAGCGGCAGATGTTCCGGAAGAGCTTTTTCCCATGGATTATCATTTGTATGTGATAAAAATAGAAAACATGGGGGAGATTCAGGTGGAAATAGAAAAGAACCATCAGTTTTTCGGAGCAGGTTTCAGCGGGGCGCCGGGAAAGAAAAAATATCTTGATAAAATTTTGAGGGATATTTATTCTTATTATGGCGTTACCAAAGAGGACATTGCCGACAATACGGATAGAATGAAGGGACTGGTTGCAGTGCTTTCTTCGTAGTATATGTAAATGAATCCGAAAAACGGAATAAAATGTCGGAAATAAAATATTCAAAGGGATAAAGATAAATGAAAGTAAAATTTTATGATAAAGTGGAGGATCGCTTATTAAAGTTTACGGTGATACTTGCAAAATATCAGGGGAGTTGGGTATTTTGTAAGCACAAGGAAAGGGATACTTATGAAATTCCCGGCGGACACAGGGAAAAGGGAGAAGATATTTTATGTGCGGCAAAAAGAGAATTGATGGAAGAAACAGGCGCACAGGATTTTGATATAAGTCCCATGTGCGCTTATTCTGTAACCGGAAAAACCAGAGTAAATGAAAAAGAGGATGAGGAAACCTTCGGGATGATTTTTACGTCGGATATTAGAACATTTGAAAAAGAACTGCATAGTGAAATGGAAAAAATCATCATTACAAACGAGTTGCCGGATAACTGGACTTATCCTCTTATTTATCCCAGAATTTTTGAGGAAGCAAAAAATCGGAATGTTCTGTAAGTTTATGAGAAAGAAGCCTTATGGCATATCACATCTTATTTTTCATAATCTCAATAAATAATTTCATCTGCGGCGTTACCCATTTGTTCCTATGATAAACAAGCTGGCTCCACATCTGAAGCTTCGGGCATGCGACATCCAGTATGGCAAGACGGTTTGCTTTCAGATGATCACGGATTGTATATTCGGGAAGATAAGAAATACCTGCATTTTGCAGGAGCAGTTTGGTAATAACCTCTGTATTTCCGGTTTCTAAAAAAGAATGGATTTCCATGTTGGCGGCGGCAGCCATTTGTTCTAAATCATATCGATAACTAATGCCTTTTTCTGTCAGTAAAAATGGTTCTTCAAATATTTTTTCCAGAGAAATGTTTCGGCATTTAGTTAGCGGGTGCTTACTTGATGCTGCAAAAACAACGGGCTCTAAATGTTCAAAAACTTTGGTCCATTCCGGGAAATTAGTCTTTTTGTCCAGAAAGAATAACAGGTCTACATCATTCTGCTTTACCATGTCAAACAGTTCTCCGATCTTTCCGGTTTGAATGCTTATTTCCACAAGAGGACATTTTTTGCGAAATTCCATAATAATGGGAGGTAAAACACTGATTAACAGAGACTCGGCGGTTCCGATGCGCAGTGTGCCGGATGGACTTTCCTGCTTGTGGGAGATTGTTTTTGCCGCATCCACTGCATTTAGAATATCTAACGCCCGGGAAACAAATTGGGCGCCGTCTTCTGTCAGCCGGATGTGCTTCCCGATACGTTCAAATAATCTTGTATTTAACTCCTGTTCCAGTTGCCTGATTTGTACGGTAACGGCAGACTGGGAATATCCCAGTTGTTCTGCCGCTTTAGAGAAACTGTTTAATTCTGCAACCCGCATAAATGTGGTAATATTTCTGATTTCCATATCTTTTTTCACTCTTTTTAATATTAAAAAAATTCAACAATATTATAAAATCTATTAATTTAACAAGGGTTTATGTATATGATATGCTAATACTGTATAGGCGTCAAGCTGGAATGTGTTCTTGCTCTGATGTCAGAAGAATAAAACGAAAAGAGAAAGAGAATATATTATGAAACATAAGAATGGAAATTTTAGCAGCGCTTTTGCTTTTATTCTGGCAAGCGTAGGTTCAGCGGTAGGTTTGGGAAATATCTGGATGTTTCCTTATCGGCTGGGGCAATACGGAGGAGCGGCATTTTTGGTGCCCTACTTTTTCTTTATTGTTCTATTTGGGATAACTGGCCTGTCGGCAGAATTTGCTATTGGCAGGAAAGCCCAGACGGGAACCTTAGGATCCTATGCTTTATGCTGGGAAGGAAAATCCCCTATCGGAAAAGCCATGGGATGGATTCCGCTTTTAGGATCTATGGGAATCGCAATCGGATATTCCATTATCATCGGCTGGGTACTCCGTTCTTTGGGCGGTTCGGTTACAGGAGCGCTTTTAAAGGAAGAATCCGCTGTATATTTTGCTCAGGCCACAGGCAGGCTTGGAAGTTTTCCATGGCATACCGCAGTAGTTCTGATTACCTTGATTCTGTTGATAACCGGTTCAGCGGGAAATATAGAAAAAGCTAACAAAATACTGATGCCGGTATTTTTCCTGCTTTTTGCGATTCTGGCGATTCGTGTTGCTTTTCTGCCGGGGGCATCGGAAGGATATCGATTTTTATTCGTACCCCGCTGGGAGCTTTTGGGAAGGGTGGATACCTGGGTCATGGCAATGGGACAGGCATTCTTTTCCTTGTCTATTACCGGTTCCGGTATGATCGTGTATGGCAGCTACTTACATAAAAAGGAAGACATTTTAAAGTCCTCCCTTCTGACGGCAGGATTTGATACAATGGCGGCATTGCTGGCGGCGCTTGCAATCATGCCTGCAGTATTTTCTTTTAACATTGAACCGGGAGCAGGGCCTTCTTTAATGTTTATTACGATTCCCGGGATATTCCAACAGATGCCTATGGGAAGGCTCTTTGCCGTTATATTCTTTCTTTCCGTTGCATTTGCAGGAATTACTTCCCTTATGAATATGCTGGAGGCAGTTATTGAAAGCTGCCAGCATCGCTTTCATATAAGCAGAAAAATTGCTGTTACCGTAGCCTGCGCAATATGCCTTTTTATAGGACTGTTTTTGGAGGAAGAAGCGAAGGTAGGAAACTGGATGGATTTTGTTACGATTATTATCGTACCCTTTGGAGCAGTATTCGGGGCGGTTTCTATTTACTATGTTCTCGGGTTTGATAAAATTTCCGAGGAATTGAATACAGGACGAGAGAAGCCTTTGCCTAAATGGTTTGGATTTGTGGCGAAAAAAATTTACGTACCCCTTACGATCATTGTGTTTATACTGGGAATTATTTATAAGGGAATTGGATAAAAGTAAGCGTTACGGCTATAGTATTTGTTTAAATACAAAATGCAGCGTAAATCTTCCTATTGGTAGAAAAGATTAAATTGACAATTCCATAGGAGAATGTTAGAATAACCCTATCTTAGGAAGAGAGGTGTATCCATTGAGGAGATAATTTACTTTTGATTACATGAAACGTTTTATTACAGCATTGCCATCGATGCATATGTTGTTTTGTCATGTTGCCAAAAGTGGATTATGTTCTCATAACCTCTCTTTTTGTATGCTTTTATAGGTAATGATAAATATTTTTAATTGCTTGTTATGTAATCATTTTATATAATGCGGCATTGATGATATTGCTTTCTTTAATGGAGAGGATTGAGTATGTAAAGAAACTGTTTGGCAACAAGCGGTTTCTTTTTTTGTGAGTAAGGAAAACCAGGCGCATAAATATTTTTCTTATTTGCAAAATGAAGGAATCTCTAAAAGGAGGAATGAATATGGCACAAATCAGTGTAAACAATCTGACATTTTCTTATGAAGGAAGCTATGATAATATATTTGAAAACGTATCTTTTTCCGTTGATACAGACTGGAAACTGGGTTTTATAGGACGTAACGGAAAGGGAAAAACAACCTTTTTAAATTTGCTGCTGGGGAAATACGAATACAGCGGAACCATTACCACGGCAACCGTGTTTGACTGTTTTCCCTATCATATTACAAAAGAGCAGATGGAGCTGTGTGCGGCGGAGTTTATAGAAGAGTTAAAGAGCCGGTGTGAATTGTGGCGGGTTATATGCGAACTGGAGCAGCTGCACGAGGATGCGGAAATTTTGTACAGACCCTTTAAAACATTAAGTCCCGGAGAGCGTACAAAGGTTTTGCTTGGGGTTTTATTTTCAGGGGAAAATGATTTTCTGCTGATAGACGAGCCTACCAATCATCTGGATCAGGAGACCAGAGAAAATGTAAAGCAGTATTTGTCATCAAAAAAGGGATTTATTCTTGTTTCCCATGACAGGGACCTGCTGGATGCCTGTGTGGACCATGTTCTGGTATTGAACAGACAGACCATTGAGGTACAGAGCGGGAACTTTTCCGGCTGGTGGGAAAATAAACAGCGCAGGGATTCTTTTGTGAAAGCAGAAAATGAAAAGCATCTTAAGGAAATAGGAAAATTAAAGCAGGCATCGGAACGCATCGCCGCATGGGCAGATAGAAACGAAGGGACAAAAATCGGCTATGACCCTGTAAAAGAGCATGACCGCAGTGCAGTAAGAGCTTATATCGGGGCGAAAACCAAGAAGATGCAAAGCCGCGTAAAGCAGATGGAAAAACGGATAAACCGGGAGCTGGAAGAAAAAGAAGGACTTTTAGCGGATTTGGAACAGCCGGTGGATTTAAAGCTTATGCCTCTTTCCCATCATAAGGAGACCCTTGTGAATGTCAGGGATTATTCCGTTACCTATAGCGATGCAAAAAACCCTGTGTTCTCAAATCTGACATTTGCCATAAAAAAAGGCGAGCGGATTGCCCTTCATGGGGAAAACGGCTGTGGAAAGTCAACGCTTATTAAAATAATACTGCAAAAGACAGGATTTATGGAGGAATTTTATCAGAGGTTTCCGGATGGTAAGCCGGTTTTTACGGAAAGCGGAGTATGTGAAACGGCGTCGGGACTTATCATTTCCTATGTCAGTCAGGATACGTCTATGCTAAAGGGCGGAATTTCCTGCTTTTGTAAGGAAAACAATTTGGATGAAAGCCTGTTCTGTGCAATTCTCAGGCAGCTTGATATGGAGCGGGTGCAGTTTTCCAAAAATATGGAGGATTACTCTGCAGGACAGAAAAAGAAGGTGCTTCTGGCGGCAAGCCTGTTGACATCCGCACATTTGTATATATGGGACGAACCTTTGAATTTTATTGATGTATTTTCCCGTATGCAGATTGAGAAGCTGCTTTTGGAATATCAGCCCACAATGCTGTTTGTGGAGCATGATGTAAAATTCCGGGAGAAGGTGGCAACCGGAGTAGTTGAGCTGTAAAACCTGTTTTGTTCAGAGCGTATTTTTATATTCCGTGCCCCATTGGTACATGGCGTCTAAAATGGGGCCCATGGATTCTCCCAATTCGCTTAAGGCATAGCTTATGTTGATAAAATAATTTTGTAAAAATAAAAACAAAGAGGTGGTAAAGGCTAACAGTAGGGCCTATTTGTTATAACGGATTAAATGACGGGCTTCGTCAGGATTTGCATAACTGTTATGAAAATGTTCTAAAGTGCTGTGTGGAAAACAACATTAAATCGGTTGCATTTTGCTGCATTTCTACAGGGGAATTTATGAAAACAGCGTTGTCGGATAAGCCGGCAGCACTGTTCTTCGGTTTATCTGAATTGCTTAAAAGGCATATAAATGATAAAATATGTATAATAAGGCGTGAGTAAGCCGAAAGGAGTTCATATATGGAAATCAGAGTTTTACGCTATTTTCTGACTGTAGCCAAGAAGGAAAGTATAACAAAAGCCTCAGAGGTCTTACATATTACACAGCCGACGCTTTCCCGCCAGCTTGCGCAGATGGAGGAGGAAATCGGTGTTAAGCTGTTTGACAGAGGGACCAGAAAAATTAAACTAACCAATGAGGGCATTCTGCTTTGCCGCCGTGCAGAAGAAATTTTACAACTTGTCGATAAAACAGAAAAAGAACTGGTTGAACAGGAGGAGCAGGTGGAAGGCAAGATTTCCATCGGATGTGGGAAATCGCTTCCGTGCAGCTGCTTGCTGAGATATTTGAAGCCTTTCATCAAAAATATCCTCATATTACTTTCGATATCTTTACAGCAACTGCGGATCTGGTAAAAGAACAGATGGATAAAGGCCTTCTTGACCTGGGCCTGCTTCTGGAACCGATAGACATGGGAAAATATGATTTTATCCGCATGGATATAAAAGAAAAGTGGGTAGTCTTGATGCAGCCTGACGACCCCCTTGCAGAAAAAGAATTTATTACGGCAAGCGATTTGTCAAAATTACCTTTGATTCTTCCAAGGCGTATGCAGGTACAGAGTGAGCTGGCAAGCTGGTTTGGCGATTATTATCAAAATCTGGACGTCCTGTTTATCAGCAATCTGAGTACCAATGGTGCAGTAATGGTAAATCAGGGACTGGCATATTCGTTGGTCATTGAGGGCGCGGTTCCTTTCTGGGATTCGTCGAAGATAATTTACAGGCCGTTATGTCCGCAACTATATGCAACGAGCGTTTTGGCGTGGAAACGGGGACAGCCATTCAGTATGGCCGCAACAAAATTTATTGAGCATTCAAAATGCTTTTTAGGCAAAAATAAGGCATAAAAATTAAGTATATGAAAAAGCCTAAAAACAGGAAACCAAGCCATGCGTTAATTTTCATAAAAATCCTGTTGTCAAATAGAATCGTCAGCCATTCAATCGCTCTCTTTGCTCAAAATGAAATCTTCGGCTTATTATAACGTATTTCTTTCATTTTATCTGAGAAAGTCACTTGTGTATTGCAAAAATATGCGAAAAGGAAAATAAACTCCTTTATCAATCAGCATAATAACCCGTCTGACAGATTAACGTCTAATGACTTGTCCGGTAATTTTCCCAAAAAAAGAGGACAGGTAAGTAAATCCTGTCCCCACATTTTTTAGTTGTAATTATCAATGCACGGCTGGAACATATCTTTTGTTACGCCGCATAAAGGGCAACACCAGTCAGCAGGAAGATCCTCGAATGCTGTGCCGGGAGCAATGCCATGCTCGGGGTCGCCTTTTTCCGGATCATATGTATAGCCGCAAGGATTACAAAAATATTTCTGCATAATGTTAACCTCCATAATTTGAAATTTATTAATATTCTTTATAGTTTGAAATATCGATCTTTAGCCAAAGTATCTCTTGAGTAAGCCTTCAAACGCTTTGCCGTGACGGGCCTCGTCTCTTGCCATTTCATGAACAGTATCATGGATTGCATCAAGGTTAGCAGCTTTCGCACGTTTCGCAAGGTCAAATTTACCTGCTGTTGCGCCGTTTTCTGCTTCTACTCTCATTTCAAGGTTTTTCTTGGTGGAATCTGTTACGACTTCGCCAAGTAATTCTGCAAATTTAGCAGCATGCTCTGCCTCTTCATAAGCAGCTTTTTCCCAATACAGACCGATTTCGGGATAGCCTTCTCTGTGGGCAACTCTTGCCATTGCAAGATACATACCAACCTCACTACACTCTCCGTTGAAGTTTGCTCTTAAATCCTCAAGAATATCCTCGGATACACCCTGAGCAACACCTACAACGTGCTCTGCCGCCCATGTTCTTTCATCGCCCTGAGCAGTAAATTTTTCTGCGGGAGCATTACAAACAGGACATTTTTCCGGTGCAGCATCCCCCTCGTGAACATAACCGCATACGCTACATACAAATTTCATCTTGTCATTCTCCTTTTCTTTATTATTATTAATGGTATAAATACCATTTTACACTGAGTTAATACAGCAATCCGGACAAATTCCCTGAAAATATGTAATATGACCGGTAATTTTGCCGTCAAAAACGGAATTTGCCTGCTCGTCCAGATGAAAATCATTATCTGACTGAAAATCAATATCCAGAACGGCGCCGCATTCCGTACATAAAAAATGATTATGAGGACGGGTATCTGCATCAAAATGGTCAAGACCATCTTTAAAATGCAGCTTTTGGATTTCGCCCATATCGGATAAAAGGGTTAAGTTGCGATAAACAGTGCCCAGACTGATATTGGGATAGGTCTTCCGTACATTTAAATAAACGGTTTCTGCCGTCGGATGATCTTTTCTAGTCATAAGGAAATCCTTAATTGCCTTCCTTTGCCGACTATACTTTATAACAGCCATCAGATACCTCACAATCAAAATCAGTAATTATTACTGTTTTAAATTATAATGAGATTAAAAAAATTTGTCAATATCATCAGGTAGGATTTTGCAGAAAATATTATGTTTTTTAAAATGTAACTTTATTATATAAGGAAAGCGCGCAGAAAGGTTCTTAAATTTTTATAAAAATTATGATAATACCCTTAATTACATAGACATGGTTTTCAAAAAACGTATATAATATGAATGTTAAAAGGATATTTGGTCATATCCCTTTGACATGTGGAGGAAATAATGAAGAAAAAGAGAAAAGAAACATCACTGCATTCGAGGATCATTATCGCATGCATGATCATGGTCATTATCCCCATTATTCTCACATGGATTTCCCTTCTGGGAATTAAAACTTACTTTGAGAATTCTCTGGGCGTACAGACTTTTCATGCAAAAATCGATCCGCAGATTTTAAGGCTTTTTATGACGGATATTTTAATTGCTATTGTTGTAATTTTATTGATATCTGTTTTTGTCTTAAAGCAGTGGATTCATAAGGGAATCATAAGCCCCATTTGGGAATTGAATATTGCCATGAAAAAGATAGCGGAAGGAAATTTGGATTACCGTCTGGATAATCACTATGCCGGAGAAATCGGGGAGCTGTTTGAAAATTATGAAGATATGCGGCTTCGGTTGAAAGAGTCTACCGATGAAATCGTGGATAATGAAAAAAGAAACCGGGAGCTGGTCAGCAATATTTCCCATGATTTAAAAACGCCTATTACCGCTATCAAGGGATATGTGGAAGGCATTATGGACGGAGTGGCGGATACGCCGGAGAAGATGGACCGTTATATTAAAACCATCTATAATAAAGCAAATGACATGAACCGCCTGATCAATGAACTGACTATTTATTCCGGTATCGACAATAACCGGATACCCTACAATTTCCAGAGAATCAATGTCAGCGAATATTTTAATGACTGTGTGGAAGAGGTCGGTCTGGACTTAGAGTCCAAGCGTATAGAGCTGAATTTCTATAATCTGGTTTCCGATGATACCATGATCATTGCCGATCCGGAGCAGATGAAACGGGTTATTAATAATATCGTGGGCAACAGCATTAAATATCTGGATAAAGAAAACGGAACCATAGAAATACGTATTCTGGATGAGGTGGATTCCATACGTGTAGAGATTGAAGATAACGGGAGAGGAATTGCGGCGAAGGATTTAAGCAGGATTTTCGAAAGATTTTACCGTACCGATGAATCCCGAAATTCCTCCAAGGGAGGAAGCGGAATCGGGTTATCCATAGTAAAGAAAATTGTGGAAGACCATGGGGGATATATCTGGGCAACCAGTAAGGAAAGCGAAGGCACTTGCATGCACTTTGTAATCAGAAAATATAGAGAGGTTGATGGCGATGAGTAAGATATTGATTGTAGAAGATGAGGAAGCAATTGCAGATTTGGAAAAGGATTATTTGGAAATGAGCGGTTACGAGGTTATCATTGAAAATGACGGGATCAAGGGATTGGAATCTGCCATGAACAGTGATGTGGATTTGATCATATTGGATCTTATGCTGCCCGGAATGGACGGATATGATATCTGTAAACAGCTTCGGGAAGAAAAAAATATTCCAATCATCATGGTTTCGGCAAAAAAGGATGATATTGATAAAATCCGTGGTCTGGGTCTGGGTGCTGATGATTATATGACGAAGCCTTTCAGTCCCAGCGAGCTTGTGGCAAGAGTAAAGGCGCATTTATCCCGATATGAGCGCTTAATCGGCTCCAACCAAAAGAGTAATGATACTGTGGAAATCAGAGGGATTAAAATTGATAAAACAGCCCGCAGGGTATATATTAACGGAGAAGAAAAAGTATTTACAACCAAGGAATTCGATTTGTTGACTTTCTTAGCGGAAAATCCCAACCATGTATTTACAAAAGAAGAGCTGTTTCGTGAAATATGGGATATGGATTCCATCGGGGATATTGCAACCGTAACGGTTCACATCAAGAAAATCAGGGAAAAAATTGAATTCGATACTTCCAAGCCGCAGTATATTGAAACCATATGGGGCGTGGGATACAGGTTTAAGGTATAATCCGAAAGATACTCGTTCCGGGATCGTATCATTGATTTAGCTGCGGCATTATCAGATCAAGGAAAAATTTACGGAAGAATTTGTGAGGCATTATGGGGATAAGAAAATGGAATATACGCATCATTATAGCTCTCCGCTTGGAGACATTACCCTTGCAAGCGACGGAGAGGCTTTAACGGGTCTGTGGTTCAATGGTCAGAAATATTTCGGGGAAACGCTGGGAAGGGAATATGAACAAAGGAAGCTCTCTGTTTTTGAATTAACAAATCAATGGCTGGATAGTTATTTTAGTGGAAAAGCCCCTGGCTTTACCCCGCCATTGGTCATGAAAACAACGCCATTCCGCAGGGCTGTGTGGGAAATTCTGCTTGCCATTCCGTATGGGAAGACGATGACTTACGGGGAAATTGCGGACAGAATTGCAAAGCAAAGGGGTCTGCAGCATATGTCTGCCCAGGCGGTAGGCGGAGCAGTAGGACATAATGCAATTTCTTTGATCATACCATGTCACAGGGTTATAGGAGCAAACGGCAGCCTGACGGGTTATGCAGGAGGAATTGATAAAAAAAGAAAGCTACTTATTATGGAGAAAGCGGATATGTCTGCTTTCTCCATTCCTGTAAAAGAGACGGCATCGGGAGGTAAAAGTGGAAATCAGCAATGTTTATGAGGAAAACCGAAACGCCAGAAGCTTTTATGAGAAAATGGGTTTTAAGAAAATGGAAGTATATCTGGATGATAATATCGGGGGAAAGGATTTTTCTGCTTGCATGGAGTCTGGGATATACGGCACTTTTTATAATTTGTTTTTTAGATATGTGAAGGAGTACATAAATGGAACAGCTAAGTCTTTTTGATAACCGAGAGAAAACGGCGCCTTTAGCCAGCAGGTTAAGGCCGGAAAGTCTGAATGAATATGTGGGGCAGAAGCACTTGCTGGGAGAAGGGAAAATTTTGCGGGGGCTTATTGAAAAGGACCAGATTTCTTCCATGATTTTCTGGGGGCCGCCGGGAGTAGGAAAAACTACTTTGGCAAGAATTATCGCAAAACAGACAAAATCCCAATTTATAGAGTTTAGCGCCGTTACAAGCGGTATAAAAGAGATAAAAGAAGTGATGAACCAGGCGGAGCAGAACCGGATGATGGGCATACGGACCCTTTTGTTTACAGACGAAATTCATCGTTTTAATAAGGCACAGCAGGATGCTTTTCTTCCTTATGTGGAAAAAGGAAGCATTGTTCTGGTAGGAGCCACGACGGAAAATCCCTCTTTTGAGATTAATTCAGCTTTGTTGTCCCGTTGCAAAGTATTTATTCTAAAAGCCCTGGGAGAGGATGAATTAAAGGAACTGCTCATTCATGCCCTGAAAAGCCCTAAGGGTTTGGGTAACTTAAATGTCCTTATAGAAGATATACAAATTGAAACCATTGCCAGGTTTTCAAACGGGGATGCCAGAACGGCCTTAAATACTTTGGAAATGGCGGTTTTAAACGGAAAGATGGATGAGAACGCCTGCATCCGTGTAGATGAGGACATGCTGGCGCAATGTATGAACCGCCGTTCCCTGCTTTACGATAAAAACGGAGAGGAGCACTATAATCTGATTTCCGCATTACATAAATCCATGAGAAACAGCGACCCGGATGCGGCTGTTTATTGGATGCTGCGTATGTTAGACGGTGGGGAGGAGCCCTTGTACATTGCAAGGAGACTTGTTCGCTTTGCCAGTGAGGATGTGGGAATGGCGGATTCCCACGCCTTACAGGTTGCCATAGCCGCATATCAAGCCTGCCATTTTCTGGGAATGCCGGAATGTGATGTGCATTTGACCCATGCGGTAGTCTATCTTTCCATGGCGCCTAAATCCAATGCCCTTTACATGGCATGTGAAAGGGTAAAGGAAGATGTGAGGAATCTCCCGGCAGAACCGGTGCCTTTGCAGATTTGTAATGCGCCTACGGGGTTAATGAAAGAACTGCATTATGGGGAGGGTTACATTTATGCCCATGATACAGAAGAAAAACTGAGCAGGATGCAATGCCTGCCCGATACATTAGCGGGCAGAAGATATTACCTGCCCACTGATGAAGGGGAGGAAAAAGAAGTAAGGGAACGTTTAGAAAAAATCCTTAAATGGAAAAGGGAGGACCAAGAAGGAGAGAAAAGTATTGCAGAATGATGCCTGTGTGGGATTAAAAGGATGGATATTTGTCATGGAGAGATTCAAGATTTTTAAAATCTAATGCCGATTGAATATAAGATGCAAAGAAGTTATTTGTTATTTTTTGCTGATACAAAGTATGTGCTTTTTTAATAATCATTTTCTGATTTTTACGAATATATCGTAATTCTGAATATATAAGATTTTTATAATCCGGGGATGCTTCATTAAGAAATGGGTCCGGGATATTTACGGGTATGATTTCTGTGGTGTACTTTGTTGGAATAAACTTTTGGGACTTTTTGCCGCAAAAAGTCTATGTAGGAATCAGAAATGGTGTATAATTGCATAGAAACCTCCTAAATACATAAAAGATGAGATCAATAAAGACCTCATCTTAAACTTTTCCACTATAGGGCAGGAATTTCCCGATGTTAAACTTTCCAATGTAGGGCAGGAACTCCCCCGAGGTATTGCTTTCCACTATAGGGCAGGAATTGCCTCGAGGTATTGCTTTCCACTGTAGGGCAGGAACTGCCTCGAGGTATTGCTTTCCATTGTAGGGCAGGAACTCTCCCGAAGTATAAACCTTCCACTATAGGGCAGGAACTCTCCCGAGGTTGAATATTAATTCATTGACAGTATATTTAATTTTTATTAAATTTACAAGAGGAAAATGGAATTTCAGATAAAAAGATTTGTCTGATCGTCAGGAACTTAAAAAGTAATTGAAGCATAGCAGAGAAAGGACAAGGAGTCAATAACATATGAGAATTATAATCGAATCCTATGATAGATTAAACATAAAAGAAGCAATTGCTATCTGGAATGAGGTAGTAGAGGAAGGCGTTGCTTTTCCCCAGAAAGAGCCGTTGACAGAAGAAAGCGGACATGCGTTCTTTACCGAGCAGTCTTTTACAGGACTTGCAGTCGATGAAAGCAATGGCGAAATCGTAGGCTTGTATATTTTACATCCTAATAATGTAGGACGGTGCGGACATATCTGCAATGCCAGCTATGCGGTAAAAGGCGGCTTTAGAGGTCAGCATATAGGAGAAAAGCTGGTTATCCACTGTATGGAAAAGGCCAAAGAATTGGGATACGGGATTTTACAATTTAATGCGGTGGTAAAATCCAATGAGTCGGCGCTGTGTCTTTACAAAAAACTGGGATTTGTACAGCTTGGTACAATTCCCGGAGGATTTTTGATGAAGGACGGGACTATCGAAGATATTATTCCTCATTATCATTTGTTATAGAGAAAAATATTTATTATAAACGGAAATTTTCATTAGCAATCTTTCAGAAAGAATATAAACATACCGGAAGGCAGATAAATTTTACAGGAAAAAGTCTCCCTTTATCGTTTAAAAGAGTATAAAAATGAAAACTAAAATAATTTATGAAGATAAACATATATTAGTTGTATATAAACCGGCGGGAATCGCGGTGCAGGCGGCAAGATCCATGGAAATGGATGTAGTATCCGAATTGAAAAATTATTTGAAGAGTTCTTATGTGGGACTGGTTCACAGGCTTGACCAACCGGTAGAAGGGATTCTTGTTTTTGCAAAAACATCTCCTGCGGCGGCGGCATTAAGTAAGCAGAATGCAGAAGGAACCATGGAGAAAGAATATCTGGCAGGAGTTTTGGCAGCAGGAGAGATACAGACAAAAGCAACCTTAACAGACTATTTGTTAAAGGACGCTAAAACCAATGCTTCAAAAGTCGTGGAGGCTTCGGTAAAAAATGCCAAAAAAGCAGTTTTGTCATACGAAGTGCAAAAAATGATCTCATTGGATACAATAAAAGGCGGGTTACAAAGTTCGACAGAGACAGGGATTTTACCAAAACCGAAAACAGATAAAATTGCCCTTTTAAAAATCCGTCTGGAGACAGGCAGGCATCATCAAATCCGAGTTCAGTTAGCGAATGCTAATTTGCCTTTGCTGGGAGACTTAAAATACGGCACTGAGCAATCCGGACAACTCAGCAGCTTGTTAGGAATAAAGGATGTGGCGTTATGTGCCCGCAGACTTAGCTTTAAACATCCAAAAACAGGAAAAATCATGGAGTTTTGCGTTTCTCCCCAAAAGGAAATCTTGCAGAATTTAACAGTATAAAGGAGCATTCTTTCTTTCATACTATCAGAAGGTGATGGTATGGGATGCTTTTATAAAGATGTTCAAAAATATCGAAGAGAAATTTTGTTCGGGCTGATTGCGGCAATAATATTTGTTGTAATTAAATATGTAATTGTTTATATTCTGCCCTTTTTGTTTGCAGGTATTTTTGTGTTTCTCATTCGTAAGCCAATTGAATTCATCCACAAAAAGACAAAAATCGGCAAGGGTTTTTTGGCAGGCATGATTTTGCTGATTGTGATGCTTATTCTGGGAGCGGTAATCTGGTACTGCTCCTGTTTTGGAATTGCAAAATTAAAGATGTTGATTTCCAATATTAATTTTTATGAAAATCAGCTGTTTGCATTGGTTCACAGCTGTTGCGAAAAGGTGGAAAGCAATCTGGGGCTCAATTCCCTGACAATAGAAAATATGGTTGTAGACAGGGTCAATATTTTTATAGATAATTTAAAAATAGACGTAGTGCCCAAAATGCTTGACTGGACCATGGTATATGGGAAGGCTTTGTTTGGTGGAGTAATGTTTCTTTTGGTAACTTTGATCGCAGTTGTATTGTTAGCCAAAGATTACCAGATGATGCTGGAAAAAGCGGAAAAGATTGAACTGTTTAAAGAATCCGTTATGATGTTAAAAAAGCTGATTTGTCTGGTGGGCGCCTATATCCGGGCGCAGATTGAAATTATCCTGGTTGTCAGCTTCATCTGCTTTATAGGATTTATGTTGTGCGGTTATGATTATCCCTATCTATGGGGAATTGTAACGGGTCTTTTAGATGTACTCCCCTTTGTGGGAACGGGAGTGGTTTTACTGCCCATAGCGGTTTTACAACTGCTTATGGGAAATGAGTGGAGCGCAGTTGTTCTGGTAATCACTTTTATTGTCAGCGCTCTTTCCAGGGAAATTCTGGAACCCAAATTGATCGGAGCTAAAATGGGTGTGATTCCCATTGCCATATTGCTGTCGGTCTATGTAGGTGCAAAGGCGTTCGGTCCGGCAGGCGTTATTTGGGGGCCTCTTTATATGCTGATGCTTTATGAAATATATAAAAAATTATATCGGGAAAGCGAAATTCCCGAGGCGGAGAGAAATTGAAGAAAAAAGTATTGTATACCTTTTCGATGGTCTTTATTATCTGTATAGCAGCTGCATTCATTCTGCTGTGGCCCTATCTTAAAACAGCTTTGGGGCTGGGAAAAGTATTGACTGCGGATTCCCTGGATTTTCATGCCACAGTCCGTTTGAATCCGGATTCATTATCTGAAAATGAAAGGGGTCTTTTGGATACCCTTGAATGGATTTTTCAGGCAAAAGAAGAAGACCTGCTGAATCTAAAATTTACAGGCCGTAGTTCTGAAAATGAAATGACTGTCAAAGTATATTGTAATGCTGTGGAGTATCCTCTGACAGAAATCCATTGTACGGATAATCAAAAAACCATTAATATAAAAATGTTTTACGAGGCCATAGAGAAAAGTCTGCCGGATAAGCTTTGGCTTTTGAAAATGATTTTACCGGAATGGAATCTGGAAGAGGAAACCGTTAGCTTTGAGCAGCTTAAAGCCCTGGGCATAGATATGGAAGCTTTGATTCCTTTAGAAAAAGTTCAGGACTTAGAAGCTCCTTCTGCGATAGAGTGCTTTTATCTGCTTTCTCGACTGGAAAAGGAGAAGGATGAAAACGGTCATATCTGGTTTCGGGGAAACTATGAAAATTATTCCATAAGATTTTGTGTAAAGGAAAAAGAAGATGGTACAGTTATTCTTTTAAAGGGGGAAGGATTGGAGGAGGATCGAAAGGCAGAATCCTTTGAAGCAGATATTTCAACGGCTTTATGATAATACTTTTGTTATGATATTTGTAAGGTAAACGAAATGAGGAAGGGAGAGATGCAGGATTATATTCTGATTGTGGAAGATGATAATGAGATTAATCATATGCTGAAGGAGCTGCTTCAGGGTAGGGGCTATGGAGTAAAGTCGGCATATTCGGGAACGGAAGAGCTTCTTGCCAGATTGGAAGCGGCGCTGAGAAGATGCGCAAATGGCGGAAGACAGGAAGGCAGGAATAAGGTGCTGGCCTTTAAAGATATTGTAATGGACACGGATCAACACAGGGTAACCGTGTCCGGTCAGGAAATTTCCATGACGAAAAGAGAATATTTGATTCTTGAACTGCTGATTTCCAATCCCAATAAAGTGTTTACGAAGAATAACATTTATGAATCGGTGTGGAATGAGGAATTTGTTGGGGAGGATAATGCTGTAAACGTACATATCAGCAATATCCGTCAGAAGCTGGCTAAAGTAAATGACAGACAGACCTATATTCAAACCGTTTGGGGAATCGGATTTAAGATGAAAACTTTATGATTTCTTTAAACTTTTCCTAATATTTCTAAAAGCATGGCTGTTAGACTGATTCCTATAAAAGCAGTGCATGTTTTACAACTTAGGAGGTAGAAATGAGTCGGGAAAAGTTGGGAAAATATGTGTTAAGGACAGAAAATCTTACGAAAATCTATGGCAGCCACAGAGCTGTAAACGCTGTGGATATACATGTGAAAAAAGGAGATGTTTACGGTTTTATCGGAAAGAACGGAGCGGGTAAGTCCACGCTTATGAAAATGGTAGCGGGGCTTGTGGCGCCAAGTGAAGGCAGGATAGAATTATTTGGCAGCAGTGACATTGAGAAGCAGCGTATACGTATTGGCTCATTGATAGAAGAGCCGGGATTGTATCCGGGAATGACGGCGGCGGAGAATCTGGAAGTTTACAGGCGTGCTTACGGGATTACCGATAGTAACGTTATCCGTGATACCCTTGATTTTATTGGTTTAGGGAATACGGGAAAGAAAAAAGTGGGTAAATTTTCCATGGGAATGAAACAACGTCTGGGAATCGCCATAGCGATTCTGAAAAGTCCGGATTTTCTCATTCTGGACGAGCCCATTAACGGATTGGACCCTACGGGAATACATGAGGTCAGAGAATTTTTAATTGCCTTAAACAGGGAAAAGAATATAACGATCATGATATCAAGTCATATCTTAGGGGGAATTGTCAAAGATAGCTACAAATTATGGTATTATCCGGGAAGGAGAACTGGTGGAGGAGTTTGACGCCAAAGAGCTTTCCACGCGGTGCCGCAGATGCCAGAAGCTAGTCGTAAGCAATGTGGAACGTGCAGTTAACGTTTTGGAAGAGGAATTGCAGATCAAAGAATTTGATGTGCCGGAGGCTTCCGTAATACGTATTTATGAGCATCTTGAGGATACTACGGAAATCAACCACAAACTTTTTCTCGCCGGAATAGAGATTAAAGAAAGCTATCTGGCGGGACAGGACTTAGAGGGTTATTTCATGGAGCGGATTGGCAGTTAGCTGCTTGTCATTTTGCAGACATTTTATTGCCGCAAGGCGTTTGCCTTAGGAAAATGACAGAGTAATTGTGAGGAAAGGTTATGGTAATGATATGATAAATTTATTGCATTCGGAATTATATAAATTGAAAAAGAGTAAGAGTTATAAGGTGGCGGCTGTTTTATCTGTATTGTTTGTGCTTTTTACTTATGCGTTGTTCGGTGCAATGCAGGCTATGGGAGCCCGTAGTGCGGATTCAGGGGCGGCAGAGATAATGCAGAAGCTTTCGGGTATCAGTATAATGGATCAAATGAGCATGTTGGAGCAGGAGGATACCAATTACCGGTTATCCTCCTATTGCCATGTGGGAAAAACACAGCAGTTGATTGAGGCCGTCAATCCACATGGCTGAAGCGCCTGCATACATTTATGCCGACACCCACGGTATAAAAAGGATATTGGAAAATCTTATCAGGAATGCTCTTGTGCATGGATCAGGAGAGTACGGGTTTTCTTTATCAAAAAATGGAGATGCTGTAGAGATTACCATATCAAATAGGACGGATAGTATTGAAGAGGCGGATATGGAACATCTATTTGACCGTTTTTATACTACGGAGCGATCCAGAACCCGAAAGACCACAGGACTGGGATTGGCGATCGTAAAATTATTCACGGAAAAAATGGGAGGAAAGGCAAAAGTAGAACTTAGGGAAGGGATTTTTACCATAAGAGTTGTATTTCCGGTAGTTCAATGACCGTATATTAAATCAGAAGGCGGAAGATTTTAAAGAGGAGATATGTTACAATAGATTCAGTAAATATAATCTGTTATTTTCAAGATTGCAGCACAAAATAATAAAATGTAAAACGGTACTTTGAGTTGAGAAAGAGGAGTGAAAAATATGTCTCTTGCATTTCGATTGTCAGTCATTATTTTTGTTTTAATCTTAACGGGGCTTGGAATGTTCTGGTTGAGCGTTGGGATTGTGGGAAAGAAGGTAAGAGCCGTTCCGTTTCTGCTCTATGCCGCATTCTCGGCAGCGTTGTCTCTCTTAAGCATTTATATTTCCATATGGATTGTGGGGGAGGAGGCAACAAGTGATTGGTTTATCAATATACATACTTTTCTGATGACTACCATTGAGGTTGCCATATTGGGAATCATAATAAGGAAATGTTATGGCGTTCCATTTCTGCAGGGATTGACGGCGGCGATGCTTGGCCACTTTGTAATTTATACGGCAGATGAAGTGGTAAGTCAGGCGGCAACAACTTACAGCCCCTTATTTGACAGAATGTATCTATACACCTTTATTACCATTGTTCTCCCCAAATTGTGGGCATTCTTTGTATCGTTTTTGGCGGCATATGTTTTGCGCCGAAGCGGGTTTTACCGTTACTTTGCGGCGTTATTTTTTGGCAGATTAAAAACTGCTTTGACCATAACCGTCAGTTATGGGTTAATGTTTGTATGGACGATTATCGACTGGTTTTATCCCGATGCCGAACCCAATGCTTTATATGCTGTTTTCTATTTTTCCCTGATTACCGTGATTTTGTTATGGGTGCAGTTTATGGCCATGTATGCGGCAGGACAGGAAAAGATACATGTGCAGGAGGAAACCATTGCCCAGCAGCAGGCGCATATGGAGCTTTTGGAGGAATTACAACAGGAAATCAGTGCTTTCCGGCATGATGTAACCAACCTTTTTTCGGGATTGACGCTACAGGCTCAGGAGGGGGACTTAAACGGTATACAGGAATTTATGAAAAAGACCAGCAGTTACTTTGATGAAAAACTGGGTAATGAAATCAAACAGATGGATTGCCTGAATAATGTACAGCTTTATCCTCTTCGGAGTCTGCTTACCGCAAAGCTGGCGGCAATGCGGCAAAATCATATCCAAAGCGCTTTAGAGGTTATACACCCGGTAAAAGAGAAGCAGCTGATGGAGACGGCGGATATTCTCCGGGGGCTGGGTATACTGATCGATAACGCCATAGAAGCTGTTCCGGGAAAGGACGGAAAGATACGTCTTGTTATGCTGCAGGAAGAAAAGGAACTTTACATAGCAGTTGTCAATAATTACGATGCGGCGCCGGATTTAAATGCGTTGTCCCAAAAAGGATATACCACCAAAGGAAACGGTCACGGTACCGGGCTGTCCAGTTACCGGAAAATTATATCCCGCTATCCCGGCTGTGTTACGAGAACCTATTTAAGGGACGGATTTTTTGTACAGGAGCTGCGCATGCCCGCAGTATAGTATAGGGCTAAGGAGAAGATTTTATGATTCCAGTATATATTTGTGACGATGAACAGGCAATCAGCCAGCGCCTTAAAAAAATCATTTTGGACCAGATTATGATTCTTAACAGCGATATGGGACCGGTGCAGACAGCGGACTGTCCGGCCGGGTTGTTGGAATTGCAACAGCAGAATATGGTGCCGGCAATTTATTTTCTGGATATTGATTTTCCGGGACAGATCAGCGGACTGGAACTGGCACAGAAGCTGCGGCGGTATGACCCAAGAGGTTTCATCGTGTTTATTACGGCACACGGCGATCTGGCTTTCGAAACCTTCCGCCTGCGTTTAGAGGCAATGGACTATATTGTAAAAGGGGATTATGACGCCATGTCTGTAAGAGTGCGCGACTGCCTTACCAGCATTCAGGACCGTCTGCGGGATGAACCTTCAGGACAGGGCAGGTATTGTACTTTAAAACTGTTTGATACAATACGGCATATTCCCATAGAGGATATTTTGTATTTTGAAGCATTGGGATACAAACATACGCTGCGGCTGCATCTGGTAAATGAGCTGTTAGAGTTTAACAGCAGCCTTGAACATTTTGGAGAACAGCTGGGAGACGGTTTCTGGCGGTGTCACAGAGGATTTCTGGTAAACCGTGAACATATTCGGACTGTGCACCTAAAGGAACAGATTGTGGAACTGGATACGGGAGAAGAGTGTCCTTTGTCCCGTAAGGCGAAAGCGGAGTATAGGGCAGGTCTGTAATTTACCGTTCACGAAGCCAAATGAACAGTTTACGAAGGAAATGAACGATTGAAAAAAGTGTTGTTATAATGAATTCATCAACAGATAAATGGAGGTAATCATTATGGCAGACACAAAAAGAATAAACACTATTTTAGAAAAGATGGGATACGAACCGGAAGAAGGCAAATTAATTGTTGTTTCTTATGCTCCGGAAAATTTAAGCGACAAAATACGGAAACTGTTGAACAATAACTTCTATGCCCTTTCTTTCTGCAAGGAATCCATTGTACTGCTTCCGTTTTCCACTCTTTCTGTGGACGTGAAAAAAGAAGTGGCTTTGGAACTGCCTTTTTCTGCTATCAGCAGCGTAGAAGTATCAGAGAAGGGATTAAACTATCGTATTGATATACGGCTTGATGATGAGGTAATCTCACTGTCGACACAGCAGGCGGAGTTAAGTGTGTTTCGCATGTCAGGATACTACAGCGTGGAGGACTGGACATTCATTAATAACTGGCATAAGGAGAATTTGAAGGAGACGCTGAAGGCTTTGGAGAAGCTTGGAAAGTAGAATAATTCGGCTGGATGTGAGTGGGGGAAATTTATGCCGGATTTATAACATATGAAAAGCAAGCTGTCTTGCTAAAAAGGAGAGTCCATGTACTTATTATAAAATAAGTATGTGGACTTTTGTTTTTCCAGTTATGGCTGCTTTCCTATGGTATGGCAGATGTAGAGCATTTTACTATGGATGGAAGTTAAAAGTAAGTATTTGTTTATCGATAACATATGATATAATGTGCAATAGCAGGAAGAGCAGACCAGGAAAAGCAGAGGGGTTGTTTGGAAGATGGGTAAAACTACAAAGGACAGGTTAGTAATTAAACAGAAACTTTATATTATTTTAATGCTCTTGTTCTGTCTTTGTATAACAGCTTGTGGAAAACAGGCGGATACAGATCAGGGGATAGAGGATGTAGAGGAAAGTAAGGTAATAAAAGATGAAACGGTAACGGAAAACGGAGTAAGGGAAAATGGAGAGATAACAGAAAATGCCACGGAAAAAAATGAAGTCTGGCAATCGGAGGCAAACAACGTCATTGTGACATATTTAACAGAAAATATAGAATATGCCGATACGGTAGTTCCGGTACAGTATGCGGATGATCTTTCATTGATAGAGGATATGAAATACAGGGACAGCACATATGCCTATCAGGACGATAAGGTATATTACCGGAGATATCATGAAGATTCTTTTGAGGAGACGGCATTGTGGGGAAACTACTATTTTACTCCGGAAACCCGGAAAGAAATTGTCTGCATAGATTCGGACGGAAAAGAAACGGAACTGTTTGCTGATGCGGGATATGGTAAGATCTATCTGCTCCATGACAGGTTCTATATGACGGATGCAGAATTGCGTGAAAAGGATGGGATTCTTTGCAGGTACAGGCGATTATATTCCGTGGATATGCAGGGAAACGACAGGATTGATTATGGAGACGGGGAAATTCTTGTTATCGACAGGGAGAAGAAGATTCTTATTTTTGAGGTACGAAAGGAGGATGTTTTTCAATACTGCTATTATATTCTGAACTATGAAACCGGAGAACAGAAACCGTTAAATTTGGATATTAATGATGACGATTCTGTCTATATTAAATTTTATCAGGACGGATGGCTTTATTATGAAAAGTTCAAAGGGGGTAATGCTATGGTGTCCCATCTGTGCGCAGTCTCCTTAGAGGGAGAGCAAAAGGAAATTCTGGCGCTTACATCAGATATCAATCAGAGACAGGAAAGGTATGAAACCATACAGTGTATAGAAGTGGACGGGGACAGGATTTATTTTATTTTTGGCGGTCATGACGGAAGCGCCAACGTATTTCAGGGAGGAATGCTGATAAGTGTTAAATCCGATGGCACGGATTATAAGGCGTTAAGCGCCGGGGGAGAAGCTTTTTACCTCTGCCACAAAAACGGAAAGACTTTGGTTTATTTTGAGCCGCCATACATGGAAATAGAAGATCCGGATAACAGGCATTATATATGGCTATGGGATGTGGATGCAGGTATATGTTGCCCTTCTGAATTTTCCAGGAATATTTTGTATGCATATTACACGGAGATGGACTTGGTAAGATGGAATTCCGGGGATAAAGAAACGCTGTGCGAGACGATGAAATATGATGAGTCGGGAGAGGAAAAAACAACAAATATTTATGCGATACCCGACGATTCAGGCAAAATTGTAAGGGTTGCCATGAATCTGGAAGACTATATTCCAAAGTGGGAAAATGAGGAAATAGACCTGATACAATATGAGGATCTGTATTATGCAGACGGATTCTTATATTTTACGGCGGAATACAGCGCCTATGATGAGGAAACGGCTATTGGCTGGAGGGACGGTTACCGCAGACTGCGCTCGGACGTGTATCGGCTGAAAGTGGGAGAGAATGCGGCTTGCATGCTTTATTCGTATTAGAAATGCGGCAAAATGTAATGCTTTTTGCAAATAGCATAGAGAAGCCAGGAACTGTTTTGATATTTGCAGAAGCGGAAGGAGTTGGGAAATGAACAAAAAGGGAATCATTAATTGCGCTGGCAAATGAGTGCAGCAGAGAGAGCGGTTTAAACATTCCGGAATTGTAAAATACCATTTTGAAGCTGTCACAAGCCGTAAGGTTGAATTAGCGGAAATATTCGGTGGAGAAATGGAGCCTTTTACCAATATAGCAATTGTTGTCAGAATATAATAATATTTAATTTGGTCGTTAATTGATTTCAATTTAGTCATTTTTGGTTAAAAAGACTAAATTGAAATCGTTGACGACCAAATTATTATCTGGTAATATAACATCAGGTAATTAAGTCAGTTTGAGTTAAAATGATTTAAATGAAATGCCGATGAGGTAATTGAATGAGAAATTATGATTACAGAGAAAAATGGCATAAAATGTTGACACCTGAGATCGTCAAGAAGCTCACAATTATCAGTGAGTATAAAGGAGAACAACGATTATTTATTGAGGCTCATAAGGATGAACTCAATGAATTGGTTGAAATAGCAAAAATCCAAAGCACAGAGGCATCAAATAGAATTGAGGGTATATTTACATCGGATGACAGGTTAAAAAATCTTGTTCAGGCAAAAACTGCTCCAAGAAATAGAGAGGAGTCTGAGATTGCTGGATACAGAGATGTATTGAATACAATTCATGAGAATTATGACTATATTCCAATTAGTTCCAATTATCTTTTGCAATTACGTCGAGATTTGTATAAATTCCTTGGAAGTGTGGATGGTGGAAAGTTCAAAACTTCTGACAATATCATTTGTGAGACAGATGCAAAGGGTAATAAACATGTACGTTTCAGACCTGTGCCTGCATGGGAGACAGCGCTTTCCGTGGATGAATTGTGTAATGCATTTCGAGATGCCAGGAGTGAGGTTGATCCTCTGATATTGAATGGTATGTTTATTTTGGACTTTTTATGTATTCATCCATTTGATGATGGTAATGGAAGAATGAGCCGATTGCTCACATTGTTGCTGCTATATCAGTCGGGATTTATTGTGGGGAAATATATCAGTATTGAGAAGATAATTGAAGAGTCGAAAGAAACATATTACGAAGCACTTCAGGATAGCTCGATAAAATGGCATGAGAATGAAAATAATTACAAGCCGTTTGTGAATTATCTGCTTGGAGTGATTATCTATGCTTATAAGGAATTTGAATCCAGAGTAAAATTAGTAACGGATCCTAATTTATCAAAGGCAGATCGAGTTCGAGAGATTATTAGAAATCATATTGGCACAATTACAAAAACTGAATTGATGGAAATGAATCCGGATATAAGCGATACAACAATACAAAGAGCATTAGCAGATTTACTAAGGAGCGGAGTAATTAAAAAAATTGGCGGTGGCCGTTACACAAAGTATGTGTGGAAAGTTGAGGACTAAATGATAACAGGTGAATTGAAAAACAAAATTGATAATTTATGGGATATTTTTGCGGCGGGTGGTTTGGTAAATCCTCTGGAAGTAATTGAACAGATTACTTATTTAATGTTTATTCATGACTTGGATGATTCAGATAATACAAGAGCAAAGGAAAGCGCTATGCTTGGACTTTCATATAAGAGTATTTTCTCAGAAGAAGTAAAAATCGGAGAGAGAGTAATTGATGGTTCGCAGCTTAAATGGTCTATGTTTCATGATTTTCCTGCAGACAGAATGTACACCGTAATGCAGGAGTGGGTATTCCCATTTATTAAGACATTACACAGTGATAAGAACAGTGCATATTCAAAATATATGGATGATGCAATCTTTAAGTTACCAACGCCCCTTGTTTTATCAAAGGTTGTGGATTCATTAGATGAAATCTATAAAATGATGAATGAAATTCAGACTGCTGATGTAAGGGGAGATGTGTACGAGTATCTTTTGTCAAAGATTGCACAGTCAGGTCTTAATGGTCAGTTTAGAACACCGAGACATATTATTCGTATGATGGTTGAGATGATGAATCCTTCAAGTGAAGAAGTAATCTGTGATCCTGCTTGTGG
>Ga0209694_1001103_pt1 | contig 32725 bp, 37 predicted proteins | sample GluameincwithD2O_FD_187499 | JGI IMG/M metagenome (GOLD analysis project Ga0209694, IMG submission 187499) | Mouse cecum microbial communities from Vienna, Austria - Glucosamine amended microcosms incubated with D2O (SPAdes) (version 2) | ecosystem: Host-associated > Mammals > Digestive system >... | reverse complement strand
GCAATCAAAGTTTATAATCAATTGCGCGGCAACATTTTTTGGCGTACTTGTCAAGTGTTTTATTAAATTTTTTGAATTATTTCCTGTTGGTATAATGGGGTAATGTCGGCTTAAGTTGACGACATTGGGCAGGGATGACCCCTCCGGCGTTCTTGCATAAACCCATGGGTATTCTTTGTATCGCGTTGGGTACGATAATTGCAATTGCCGGTCCATTAGTAATCAAATGGGCAAATCGTATTATCGTTCCGCTGCTTCTCCTTGTTGGAGTTGCTGTTTGTGTTGTGGCGTTTACTTCCGTACCGCTTGGTGATATTTTTGCCTATGAACCGGATCTTTCATTTCTTGGAGGGGACAGCGGCGCAGCCTATGCAATAGCATGTGAAGCCGGGCTTGCATTTGGAATGTCCTGGTGTGCAAGTACTGCCGTTACACCGCGTCTGTGCAGGAAAGAGAGAGACGGCTATTGGGCTACGATTGGCGCATACGGCGTGGTTGCCCCATTCTTTGTTATGGCGGGCGGAGTACTTGGAATTGCGACATTTGTAAAAACAGGTGTTATGGGAAATGATATTACAGAAATGCTGGTTACTCTGAGCAGCCCGGGCATGGCTCTTACGACATTAGCTTTGGTTATATTTGCAAATATAGCAACACAGGGTACAGGATCGTATATGTGGTCCGTAGTTTTGAAGTCTACATTTCCTAAAGTCAAGTTCAATACGATCGCTATCGTGCTTGGCGTTTATGCCGGAATTATGGTTATATGGGGGCAGCTCCTGGATTATATAGGGGCAATGATTACGATTGCTGCATTTTTCTATGGACCGGTTATGGGGATCATGTTTGTAGATTATTTCTTTATTCGGAAAAGAAAAGTTTCGCTTCGGACAGTCTATGAACTTCAAGGGCATGATTGCTATGAATATACGAAAGGGTTTAATCTTGTAGCGTTCGGATGTTCAATAGTGGGTATTATCGGTGACCTCCTGATTTTTGACCCCATTGCATATGTTCCGAAAAATCCGATTTTTAATTTTGCAACATGCACATTTTTTGGATTTATCTTTACGGCAATTCTTTTCTTTGCTGTCAATCAGATTCCATCCATCAGGAAGTATATGATTCGTGACCGTGAAGATATCACTGTATAAAAAATAATTTTAATGAAAAAGGAGATAAAAAATGAAACCAGAACTTATTATCATGTTGACACACAATGACGTAACTGTAAAAAATGCTGCCGAGGTATTTGATTCCTGTAAGGATCTTCCGGCAACCCGTTGGGGATTTAAAGATGTTGGCCTCAGTAAGGAAGAAATGATCGCGCTTAACCGTGCGATGAAGGAGGCTGGGAAAACTACATATCTTGAAGTAGTTACCTATACAGAGGAAGGCTGTCTGGAGGGAGCAAGGCTGGCAGGAGAATGTGGATTTGACTTTCTGACCGGAACAGTTTATTATCCAAGTGTAGACAGTGTGCTTAAGGAATACGGCTTAAAGTACTTCCCGTTTCCGGGGAATGTAGGAGGAAGTCCGGTTGCGCTTACAGGAACAATTGATGAGATTGTGGCTGATGCGGTAAGGCTCGTTGAAGCGGGAGCTGACGGTGTAGATCTTACAGCATACCGATATACAGATGGAGATCCTTTGGAGCTGGCACGGGCAGTAGGTGAAAAAGTAGGTATGGACAGACTTACTATAGCCGGCAGTGTTGGAAACGAAGAAAGGATGGATGAGATGACCAGGCTGGGATGCCATGCTTATACAATGGGCAGCGCATTGTTTAACGGGAATTTTGTAAAAGAAGGAACATTCCGGGAGAATCTGGAATATGTACTCAATTACTGTAACCAATAGGCGGATGTGGAATAACACAGAAAGGCTGGAAATATGAGATATATTCTTGGTATAGATATAGGAACAACTGCAATAAAAGCAGCAGTGATCGGCGAGGATGGAAAGGTATACGGCGAAGAGACATGCGAGTATGCTCTCACAACATTGCCTACCGGAGAGGTTGAAGCGGATCTGCAATTATATATAGATGCATTTGCGGGGGCAATCAGGGGGGCGGTCAAGAATTCAAAGGCTGATAAAAAAGATATAAAATGTGTTGGATTTTCTTCGACGGCAGAAACATGTGTATTTCTCGACGCGGATAATCAGCCTCTTTGCAAGGTGATTGCCTGGATGGATACAAGAGGAACGAAGGAAGCGGAATATCTGTCAGAACATTTTGATAAGGAAGATATTATCAGCAAGGTAGGTTTTGATAATATTTACGCTATTCATCCGATAAGTAAGATATTGGCGGTGAAGAATAAGTATCCGGAGGTGTTTGCTAACACCAAGATGTTTGCACAGATTAAAGATTATTTTGTATACGTGCTTTCGGGGAAATTTATTACCGAACATTCTGTAGCCAGCGATCATGGATTTTTTGATATTACAAATAGATGCTATTGGCAGGAAATGCTTGATTTTGTCGGGATTGATAAAAAATATCTTCCAGAACTTACGGAGCCGGGATTAGAGATTGGAAAGATAACAGAAGAAGCGGCAGAAATCTTTGGACTGGATCCGGATACGATGATTAATGTGGGTGCCTTTGACCAAGCCTGCGGTGCGATTGGGGCAGGTAATATAAAGCCTGGAATCGCTTCAGAAAGTACAGGATCTGCTCTTGTAACTGTTGCGACTATCAATGAGCTGAGTCCCGATTCAAAAGGAGATGTGCCCACACTTTGCAGCGGTATTCCGGGGAAATATATGTATCAGCCATACTGTACCGGGGCCATGATCACAAAATGGTTTAGAGACGCTTTCTGTGAGATGGAGAAGGAGATTGAAAATGAAACCGGTCTCAATGCGTATACGCAGATGGATGAATTGGTGAAATCAACACCTCCGGGTGCAGATGGCCTGATCATGCTTCCATATTTTCAGGGGTCAGGAATCCCGGAGCTTAATGAAAAGGCGAGCGGTGTATATTATGGTGTAAACGCTGGACATACAAGAGGACATTTTATACGGGCAATTATGGAAGGCCTTGCAATTGCGCTGAAAAGAATGCTTGAGTGTGAAAAAGCTCTGGGTGCGACAATGGATGAGATACGCTCTTTGGGTGGAGGCTCGAAATCCAAGGCTTGGTGTCAGATTAAAGCGGATATTCTCGGGATGCCGGTCAAGGTGATTAAGAACAGCGGAAGCACGCCATGTATGGGATGTGCGATACTTGCCGGGGTTGCAAACGGTATATGGACATCCGTGGAAGATGCCGCAGAAAAATTTGTTGCTATTAAAGAAACGTACTATCCTGACCCAGACAATGCAAAAATCTATGAGGAAACTTATCGGAAGTATGTTGAGATTACAGAAGCGCTTAATCCGACATTCCGCTAATATTGTGAGAATATAATAAAGTTTGGAGAGAAAGCAGTGGGTAATCCATTGCTTTCTCTTTAGTTAAAACTTCCCTTGATAATATTCGAATATTTTTCTGAATATCAGAGAATTACAGTCTATGCCTAAAAAGCTGAGGATAAAATATCTTGACTTGTCCCTTAGGGTGAACTTTATACTTTTATTAAGGATAGGATTTTTCTGTTTAATATCGGGGTACAACAGAAAAATCTAACAAAATAAAATAATCTAGGAGGATTGGAAATGAAGATTAACATGCTTTTTATGTTGCGTGCAGCACTGCTCATTTGGACTTTTACGTCTTTGCTTATTGTGCTGCGGGATGTGAGGAAACACAAAGATGAAATCAATCTCAAGCGTAAAGGGGCAGCACTTGCTTTTACGGGTTTCATTACAAATTTTTTTGACACATGGGGAATCGGTTCTTTTGCAACTACACAATTTTGTTTCAAAGTGGCAAAATCATCTGAAGATGAAACAATGCCAGGTACACTTAATGTGGGAGATACTTTTCCGGTGGCAGTAGAGGCGTTATTATTTTTTGGATTTGTAGAAATAGATCCATTAACGTTAGTACTCATGATTGCAGCTGCAGTTGTCGGTGCTTATGTCGGTGCAAGTATTGTATGTAGATGGAACGTAAAAATCGTTAGGATTGCCCTTGGATGCGCTCTTCTTGCACTGGCGACAGTTATGGTTTGTAAAATGCAGGGATGGGGACCATTTGGCGGTGTAGGAGAAGCCCTTTCATTATCTGGTATTAAATTGATAGTAGGGATGATTGGAAACTTTTTCCTTGGAGCGCTTATGATGATTGGATTTGGGCTTTATATACCATGTACTGCTTTAATATCTATTCTTGGGATGAGCATCGGCGCTGCTTTCCCAATTATGATGGGATCCTGCGCATTTCTTATGAATGCATCTGTTCCTAAATTTGTAAAGGAAGGAAAATATGATCGGAACGCAACGCTTCATCTTGCATTTTTTGGTTCATTGGGTGCGCTTGCAGCATACTTACTCATGAAGTATTGTTTTGACCTTACAACGCTTACATATATTATCTGTGTTGTAATGCTTTACACATCAATTACATTTTTTAAGGATGCGAAGAACGATAAATAGAAGGAAGGGGACTATTACAGTCCCTTTCTTTTTAACAACTTTTTGAATTTGTTTACAGGTTTTTCCGGAGTCCATATGACTTTAGTACAGATTTTGGTTTCAATATATTGTCGGAATTCATCTACATCACCTATAACAAAATCCTTTTTGGGAAGCACATATAATTCATCTTCATTCATTAGGATAAAGAAGTTTTTTTCGTTTTCATAGAAAGAAGCAATTTGTTTGTAGGAACCACCGGCTTTTTCCAAGGATTCATTAGTGTAAACACTCAATCCATTATCCTCAAAAACATATGTGTTAATAAGAATTTCTGTATCAGAACAAATAGTCTTATATATTTTGGCGGTAGCAATACTGTGACGAAATATACCCAAAAACAGAAATAATATACCCAAAATTGAAAAAATTAAAATCCCGATTAAATTTCCTGGTACAAAAATTACAACAGATAACATAAGTATTCCCATAATACACAAGCGTATTGTTACATGGCGATGTTTGATATTGTCTAAAAACACAACAAAACTTTTTATCATAGCTTTGTCTCTGTTAGTTACTATTTTAAATTTGATGATCATAGTATCTCCTTAAAGTTGTTTTGTCAATAATAGTAAAAAAATGATTTAGGATTCAGGGGGCAGCAGGCAGCTTAATATATACGATGGTGAATCTATATTGTATGTGAGTTCTCTCTCTATTACGATTTTGTCATAATTCATGGCAAAGAGCTTTTTAAAAAGCTTTGGCGCCAGATGAATATTCCATTCCTTTTGTTCTATACTGTGGTAACTTCCTTGTGGAAGATAAAAAATGTTTTCATGGATCACTGGCTTTTTTGAAGGGAATTTTATATCTGCAAAGTAATAGATCCGGTTTTCATTGCCGTTACAAATCATAAGTAAACCATAAGACTGAGTAAGCGTCAGTCCATACATAGTAGTGTCATGCAGTATTTTTTTAACTGCCTTTTCAATATTATTTTTATTTGGGGTTCCTTCACAAGGAAGTAACCAGACAGGGCGTGTGCTGATATTGTTTTTACCGTTAAGATGTCTGGTGTTGTTTTCCAGATAATCAATGTATCTCATTTTATTCTCCAAAGTCTGAATTCTTTCCTTTGTAATAGATTTTCCGGCTTCCAGTATTTTTGCATAGTCAACATGTTGATAATTTTCATCTATATAATTACAAAACTGGTTCAGACACATATCCAAATCAGTGAAAAGCCCAATTAAATTAAGCTGATAGATTTGCTGAAGACGATAGTAACGATATCCGCTTTCTGGATCGATCCATGTTGGTTTTAGGATATTTTTCCTTTCATAGTATTTAAGAGCCTTAGTAGTTACGCCTGTGAGCCGTGAAAATTCTCCGATTGAAAACAAATTTGATTTATCCATATGTTTTAATTACGTGGCCTTTCATTTCCTTTTATTATTATAATTGAAAAACTATTAGAGTAGATAACCAAAATTATCTGAGATAACATAAGCAAAACTTATGGATATAAAAAAATAAGAAGTTTTTACATTGAAATAATAATGTGATATGATAAGGCCGTAGTAGAAATGAGCGAAAGCAGGTAGAAAATGAATTATGAAATTATATGTGCTGTATGCGAGACGGAAAATTTATCGAAAGCGGCACAACATCTTAATTATTCTCAATCAGCGGTGAGTCAGGCAATCAAAAATTATGAAGAGATGCTGGGGATTACATTGTTTGAACGCTCAAAGACAGGGGTAAAATCATTACCAGGCGTTGCACCTATCATAGAATCCTTGAAAACAATAGCTGAGGAGGAAAGAAAAATAAAGATCTATGCGGAATCCATCCGGGAACTGGATCAGGGAATGATAAGGATGGGATGTATTTCCCGGATTGCAACAAAATGGCTTCCGGACATTTTCAAAGAATTTGGGGAGCAGTTTCCTAATATCAGATATGAGATGATAGCGGGTTCTTTTTATGATCTTCAAAATGCTCTAAAAAATAAAACGATTGATTTTGCGTTTATTTCCAGTATGGCAGCTAGAGATTTCGCATTTACTCCTATCATTAAAGACGAAATGGTTGTATTATTGCCCAAAGGACATCCTTTGGCAATGCAAAAATCCATAGATATACAGGATTTAAAGGAAGAAAATATCATAATCACTTCGGAGGGATTAGATTTTGAGATTGGAGATATATTAAAGGCTTTGAAAATAAGGAAAAACGATGCGAGATATATCTTTAATGATGATATTGTTATTATGAAATATGTGGAATTGGGATTTGGAGTGTGCATATTGCCAAGATTGTTTCTGGATATTATAGGAGCAAATTTTCAATTTGAAATCAGGCCATTCCATAAAAAGTATTATCGGATACTTGGAATTGCTTATCCGAACAAAGAACATATGACGCTGGTTTCTGCAAAATTTATTGATTATGTATTAAAATGGTTTAAACAGAGGGAAAAAACCATTGAGAATATCATGTTATAAAAGGCGGTATAGGGAGAGGAAAGTGAAAACAGAAGTAACAAATAATAGGAATACCTGGGAAAAAGAATACATTTATCAGAAAGTGCAGGATTATAACCAGATGTTTTTTGAAAAAGCTGGGTTTAAAGATCTTGGAATTTATATGAGGAATGAGAAAGATGAAATAATAGCAGGGCTGGCAGGGGTTCTTAGAGGAAAATGGTTGTTGGTTCAATTGCTTTGGGTAAGGGAAGATTTAAGAAGACAGAATATTGGGAGTGATATTTTGCAAAAAGCAGAGGCTGAGGCTAAAACATATGGGTGCAAACACATTTTGTTAGATACATTTGAGTTTCAGGCACCGAAATTCTATAAGAAGAAAGGATTTAAGGAAGTGTTCGTTTATGAAGAGCATCCCATAACAGGGAAACACTACTATTTTTCCAAAGACCTATAATTCTAAATATAAATTTTATTTTTGTATTGACTTGACCGTTAGGGATAACTTTATACTTTAGATGACAATAAAATATTATATTGTCACTCCAGATTACTAGATATAAGGTGCAAAATCCCAACCTAATCCCGAATTGTCAGGCTGGGATTTTGTATTGTAAATAAGACAGAGTGTTTTTTCTGTGTTATTTAAAATGAAGAAAGAGACGTGTATTGTGGGAAGTCTATCAGGAGAGTATGGACGGAAAGGAATTTTTGGAAAAAGCAGACATCATTCTGAAACAGTATTACAAGGAAATACCATCGTTAGAACAAAATGTATGTGTCTGACTGCGCTGTTTTATATGGCGCAGATCTGCAAAAGAAAAATTCCGGCCAAGGTTAATCCTCGACCGGAATTTTTACTTGCCATAGCATATGGAGGAAGCCGCCAGTGGCAAGTTCTGTAGTTGGAAGAATCTGCAGTTGATTTTCCCTGCCTGATTACATACAATATGATTATTAATTGTGAAAGATAACAGCAATCAAAGTAGAAATTGCCAGGATTACAGGATAAGCAGGTGAAATAATTTGAGATATTATATTGCCGACCCGCATTTCTTCCATGGGAACCTGAATACAAAGATGGACTGCCGGGGATTTGCGGATGCGGAGGAAATGAATGGATACTCTGCGACAAGAAAAGGAGAGAAAATTATGTGCGGAAGGTTCTATGTAGATGAGGGGACAGCCAGGGAAATTGAACAGATAATCCGGGGAGTAGATCTGCGGATGCAGAAAATGCGTACAGGGGATATCTACCCTTCTCAGTCTGCTGGTATTCTGACTTACCACAGCCAGCAGAAAAATCCGTTATCGGGAGGTTCTGCAGCGGAAAATGCACCGGCATTGGAACTTACAGAAATGCACTGGGGATTCCCACAGTATCAGAAAAAAGGACTTCTGATCAATGCCAGAGCAGAGACGGCACTGGAACGGAAGACATTTCGTGAAAGCGTATTGCACAGGCGATGCGTGATCCCGGCCAGGCATTTTTACGAGTGGGATTCTGATAAGAATAAAGTGACTTTCTTCAGAGAGGACAGGCCGGTTTTATTTATGGCGGGATTCTATAACCGGTTTCAGGATGAGGAGCGATTCATTATTCTTACGACACAGGCGAACGCTTCTGTAAGCCCTGTTCATAATCGTATGCCGCTGGTTCTGGATGAGGGTGAATTGGAGGAGTGGGTTTATGATGACAAATTTACGGAGTATGCGTTTCATAAGACTCCGTCAGATCTTCGGCGGGAACAGGAATATGAGTAGCAGAGCTTGTTCCTGACATGAAAAGGAGCCATCTGAGATATATATCTATTGCCAGATGGCTCAGGAATTAATTTCAATTTATTTGTTGTCGTGTACTGTATGCAGTTTTGCGAGTTGCTTAACTTCAGCCACACTAAGGGCAGAGTATTCCGCAATTTCCCCGACTGACAGCTTTCCCATGTTCAACATCTTAAGTGCTATTTCTTTTTTTGCTTCACTGATTCCCTGGCTAAAGCCCTGACTAATGCCTTGACTTATTCCCCGATTTAAAATGGTTTTTGCTTCTGTTTGAATCAATGGTTCTCTCATCATAGCACCTATGCTTTTCTGCACGTTTTCATACCTTGTCGGACGATAGTCCGGCCGCCCTGTCCAGGGCATGCATTACGGGATGCCCTTTGGGTATACTTACGTGCGATTTCCCGGATCACATCACTTGAAAGCTCTATGATTGAACTGATTGTATATGGTGCGAAAAAGGAAGAAGGTACTAAAATCCAAACATTTTCCTTATTTCTGCATCGGAAGGTTCGGTTTCTTCGTGTTTATATTTTTCGGCAGTATAGTCTCCGGAACCGCCGTCATCAAACTGTTCTAAAAATTAGAGGGTTCCGGTAACCCCTAATGCAGCTTTTAAAGCATGTATTCCATTTTTTTGTAGTTCTGTGGTATTCGTAACATTTAACCTTGTTGCTATCATTAATATAACACCTCCAACAACCATTCATTAGGATTCATAACCTTTGTATAAGTTGTAATCCGATGGCAGTTATTCAAAAATTTTTTATCTGTGGTTAACAATACATCTGCATTTGCAGACTCAGCACATGCGAGATGAATACTGTCCTTATATTTAATATTTGAAATAAGCCGTATTTCCTCGGCGCGGGTTAGGATTGACCGGTCAACCGAAATTTCTTCCGTGCATAGGCTATATATCATTTGCAATATAGCACATTTATATTTGTCTGGAGTCTCCTTTCTCTCGGTGTATCTATTATAGTCTATTTATAATAGTTTTACAAGTATAGCACTGTTAAAGTTGCTTACGGATGGAACTTCGGAGTATCTAAATAAATATATAAGTATTCAGGAGTTAAAAAATATAGAAACACAATAGACCATGCTTACGAAAGAATAAAAAGGGTTATAAAATAAATTGCATGTACCATATTCAACAATGTATAGAGAAGTCGTTAAAACATTGTTTAAAAATGAAGAATGGGCATGTTAAGAGAACTCATAATATTGTATACTGAAAGCCAATGGCAGGTTAATAACAGATTGGAATTTGATGGGAAGGTACGACATAAGGTTAAGTAAAAGAATAGACTTTATAGAACGTGTATTAGATGCCAGTAAGGATTTATATATTAAGTGCAAGAAGTATAAACTATAGGGTAAAACAATGGAGGATATAACATGATTTCAGGCGCATTTATGGTTCCGCATCCGCCGCTGATCATACCGGAGGTCGGCAGCGGAAAAGAACGGGAAATACAGAGTACAATTGACGCTTATCATGAAGTTGGGGCTAAGGTAGGAGACTTGAGGCCGGAGACGATTATCCTGCTTTCGCCGCATCAGGTGATGTATGTCGATTATTTCCATATATCGCCGGGAAAACGGGCGGAAGGGGATTTTGGGAGGTTCGGCGCCGATGAGGTGAAACTGGAAGTCAGCTATGATACGGATTTTGCAGATAAATTATGTGGGATGGCGGATGATGTGGGGCTGCCTGCGGGAACGCTTGGAGAACGGGACAGGCAGCTTGACCACGGAACTATGGTGCCGTTATATTTTGTAAATCAGTATTGGAGAGAATACCGCCTTGTCAGGGTGGGGCTGTCCGGCCTTCCGCTTACGGCTCATTACGAGCTGGGGCGGCTTATTCAGGAAACTGCAAGATTGCTGGGAAGAAATGCTGTGGTCATTGCCAGCGGGGATTTGTCTCACAGATTGAAAGAGGACGGCCCCTACGGATATCAGAAGGAAGGGACGGAATATGACGGGCGCATCATGGAGGCCATGGGGCGCGGAGACTTTGGAGAATTGCTGGAATTTCCTGAGGAATTTTGTGAAAAAGCAGGAGAATGCGGGCATCGTTCTTTTACCGTTATGGCGGGTGCTCTGGACAGGACGAAAGTAGATGCAAAACGGCTCTCCTATGAAGGAACTTTTGGCGTGGGATACGGGATTTGCATGTATATCCCGTGCGGGCAGGATTTGAGCAGGAACTTTAGAGAGCAGTATGAGGAAAAGGTAAGGCGGCGCGTCCTGGAGCTGAGACGGCGGGAGGATGAATATGTGCAGCTTGCGCGCTGTGCCGTAGAGGAATATGTACGGACAGGAAAGAAAATACAGGCGCCGGAAGGAATTCCGCCGGAAATGCGTGACCGCAGGGCAGGGGTCTTTGTATCCATAAAGAAAGAAGGGAGACTTCGCGGATGTATCGGAACAATCCATGCGGTGCGCCTGTCCATAGCGGAAGAGATTATAGAAAATGCGGTTAGCGCCGCATCCTGTGACCCGCGGTTTTCTGCCATAAAAACAGAAGAACTGGACAGGCTTTCGATTAGCGTGGACGTGCTGGGAGATACGGAGAAAATAGATTCTCCCGGCAAGCTGGATGTAAAGCGGTACGGCGTGGTAGTGACAAAGGGATGCAGACGCGGGCTCCTCCTCCCGAATCTTGAGGGAGTAGATACGGTTGAGGAGCAGATTGCGATTGCGAAGAAGAAAGCCGGGATAGGCGAGCATGAGAAGGCCGGGCTGGAACGGTTTGAGGTCGTTCGCCATTATTAAAATATATAAGGACGTTATGAAAAAGATGTGCAGAAGAACCATTTTACATTGATAAAAATGTTATTTTTTACATTGAAATTGACTTATGCCTCAAGTTAAGATATACTAAAGAAAATGTTGAAAATCTATATCCAGGGACTTACATGTCCTGTAGGCATAGACAATGGAGTGATAAGTGTGAGAAGGAAAATAACAGACAAACTTGTGAACTGGAGGAAAACAACAATTTCTCGTCAGCCTTTGTTGCTGTATGGAGCGCGTCAGGTGGGAAAAACTTATGTTATGCAGGAATTGGGAGCGGAATATTTTAAGAGCACTGTATATGTGAACTTTGAGGCAGACCGTAAGATTGGCAGTTTTTTTGAGAATGATATCCATGCAGAAGCAGTTCTTAAGTTATTGGAGAAGTATTACCATGTAAAAATTATCCCGGATGAGACATTGATCATATTTGATGAGATACAAATGTGCGAAAGAGCGCTGACCTCTCTGAAGTATTTAGCGGAAGAAGCTTCCGAGTATCATGTGATTGCGGCGGGCAGCCTGCTGGGTGTAGCTTTGAAACGGGAGCAGTTCTCCTTTCCGGTAGGCAAGATTCAGATGGAGAATATGTATCCAATGGATTTTGAAGAGTATCTCTGGGCAAAAGGAAAGGAATTGCTGGCAGATATGATTCGGACGCATTATGAGAAAGATCAGGCGCTCTCTGAGGCGCTTCACAAGGAGGCGCTAGCGGAATATTATAATTACTGTATCATTGGCGGGATGCCTGCAGTGATAGCGGCTGAGACTGCGCCGGCTGCAACCCTGGATCAGCAGGAAATCAGGCGTATGCTTCTGGACTCATACATTGCAGATATGGCAAAATATGCATTGCCGGGGGAAACGGTCAAAATATTTGCTGCCTATGATTCCCTGCCGTCCCAATTGGCGAAAGACTCTAAGAAGTTCCAGTATAAACTGATAAAAAACGGGGCGCGTGCATCGCAGTATGGAGATTCCATAGACTGGCTGATTCGTGCAGGTGTCGTAAATAAATGTGTAAAATGTACACAGGGCTTTATGCCACCTTCCGCATTTTTGGATTTGACCGCATTTAAACTTTATTACAGTGATACAGGAATTATGTCGGCAAGGACAGGTATGGACTTAGAGCGCCTGATGGTCGGTGAGGCGGAACGATTCAGGGGTATATTTGCAGAGAATTATGTGGCATGTGCGCTCAGGACGAATGGATATGAGCTGCTTTATTGGGAGTCTGATGGAACCGCGGAGATTGATTTCCTCATAGTGAAAGGAGACCATGTGATTCCTGTGGAGTGTAAATCAGGAAATCATGTGAGGTCAAAAAGTCTTGCGGTATATAAAGAAAAATACAAACCGGCTTACAGCATACGGATTTCTGCAAGAAATTTCGGAATGGACGGGCAGATTAGATCCGTGCCTTTGTATGCGGTATTTTGCGTGTAGAAACAGTTTATATGTTCTTTTTTACCTATCTCGCATATGCGCTGTGAGCGATTTCTTCAGTAAATTGTTGGTTTTGGTTGTAAACATCCCGGTAGGTGGTGACTTTTAAAGTGTCCGGTGTGGAACTGTCCAGTGTTTCTGTATGGATCTTTACTACGGAATCATCAGTTTTTGTCCCACGGATTGTAACGGTCAGATATCCGTCAGAATAAATGACATCAATCATAATGGGATAGATACTGTTATTTGCAATCCGAAAGTCAAGTTCATTCCATGCAACGGCCGCGTCCATACCGGCGGAAATATAACTGGAAACGTAATCATGCTCCCATCTTTCCACAATCTCAAGGTTTGCAAAAAGAGCTGCAGCAAAGAGTGTAGAAGAAACCTGACAAATCCCGCCCCCATAGGCCTGAACGGGTTTTCCGTTCAAAGTTGCACCGGCCGGCTTAAAGCCCCTTTGGGCGGTTTGCTCTCCAACGGCACCGTTGAAAGAGAATTCATCTCCGCTCAAAAGGATTTTTCCATTACATTTTTTTGCGGCAAGCTGCACATTTGTAAGACGATTCGAGTGTCCGGAAACTTTGGTTGTGTAGGAACTGAGATTGTCCACAAACAGGCGGTCTCTTAAATTTTGCGCAGTAATTTCAGGCTGCGTGTATATCAGGTCGATTTTGGCAGTTTCGCCTTCTTTTAGGTCAGAAAGTATTTTTTTTGCATTATCTATGTCAAAATCAATACCGGCGACAGCCTCGGTAACTGCATAGTTGTTATTGCGGTCGAGGGTGGCATTTTGTGGTTCTGTATATATCTCCTGATGTATTCGTTCCAAATTGGCCATATCATCAGAAATGGACGGGCAGGAGATCATCGGATCATAATCCTTTGTCTGGACAGCCCTGGTCAGTTCTTTTCTTAAATTGTCTTCGTCGGGACGCCGTGCTGCACCGACGGTGACAAGTAGTTTTTCATGTTCGATCTTATAAGTATTCTTTGCGGCAGTAATGGCATCAAGCAGTCCGCTGGCTTCAAGAGTATGGTGAAGCTCTTCAGAGTTTTCGGTGATCGGGGGATTATTGATATGGTTGCCTGTAATGTGTGATTTTATCCTTGCCAGTCCTCTGGAAAAGAATCCGGAGTGTCCTTCTTGGAATGCTTTTTTTGCGGCGGCTTCATAGTCTAATATTAATGCATCGCGGACATTTACTGTATAATTGTTATTCTCGAATGAAATGGTAAATTCAGACGCATTGCGTCTGGCTTCGGCATCTGCTTTTAGCGTAACCGCAGCTTCCTCTAAGGTCATGCCGCTGACATCGATATCATTTACCGTAGTATTGGGCAATATGTGCTCGTTGTCGGCTGTGGCGCAAAGGGCGGTATATACGATGAAGAGCAAGAATCCTATTATGGCTGATCGTGTGAAATGCTTCATTTTTATGTTTTCCTTTTTCTTGTTTGTTTTGTACCATTATATCCTTGGAAAGTTTATTTTGCAAATTTTAAATTCATTATCGACAGATTCTCCTATATATGTTAATCTACAAGGTGGAGATATATAATTGAAAGGGGAGAAAGATTTGAAGAACATTAAGACAAAAATCTTTGTTATTGTTATTATCTGCATGATGATTATTGCAATTACTCCCGCGTTCCTTTTTGGAGAACTTAAAGTTAAGTCATTGACGATGATGGTAGGAGACGATGCAGAGATTGCACTCACGAATCCTGTGCTGCAGATGGTGGCAAAATATGAGAGTGATGAAGGCACCGCTATTGCTACCGGACAGGGCGGAAGGGTAGAAGCTTACGAGCCGGGGAAGGCAGTTGTTAAAGTAAAGGTGCCTTTCCGTACATTGAAATGCAAGGTTTATGTTCTCGGATTTGAGGAAAGTGAGCTTACGATGCTTACCGGACAGACGAAGGAACTGGGAATTGGCGGTGCTTCTGACGAGGCAGAGTTTTATTCCAGTGACAAAGAGGTCGTTGACGTAGTGGATGGTGAGTTGGTTGCACTGAAAGATGGCGTTGCAGATATCGTATGCAATGACAAAGGATATCAGGTATCTCAGTCTGTCTATGTGGCGGGTATTAATGCTGAAAGACCGTATCTGTTTGCTGGCAATAAGATGCAGCTGACTACGAATGAAAGCCTGATCGGAAAGACAACGGGATGGGCAAGTTCAGATCCATTGGTGGCGACTGTGGATGAGACAGGCGCAGTGACAGGAGTTGCGGCAGGGACAGCGGAGGTTTCCTGTCAGACAGAAGACAATCAATCGTTAAAAACAACTGTGAATGTCGTATCATTGAAGGAGCCTGATATCTACCTGCAGGCGGGGGATGTCTACTCCTCTCCGCTGACAAGCGGCGAGGGATTTGATGCCGAAGGGATTGAATGGAAAAGCAACGACAAGGATGTAGCCCGCGTAGATGATTCGGGCAATATAAGGGCTGTGAACGGGGGAGAAGCAAAGATTACCTGTTCTATTGAGGGACAAAAGCTTACAGGAAACGTGCATGTAATGTCGCTCCCGGAACGGGCCTATACGGCTGTAGGGATGAACTCAAAGCTCCAGCTTGCCAATGTGGGAAATAACAGCGTTGTATGGAAGAGCAGTGATGAGTCAAAGGTAAGGGTAGCTGACGGGGTACTGAATGGAGTCGGTGTAGGAAGCGCAAAGATTACCGCGACAGCAAATAATAAAACTTTATCGTGTGACGTGTCAGTTGTCCAGCTAAGCAATTCTTCATTGAAGATGAAAGAAGAATCTGACACAAAGACGATCAAGATAGCAGGTGCAGAAGGGCAGGAAGTGAACTGGTCGTCGGCAGACACTACCATTGCACAGGTTAGTCAGACGGGGGAGATCACCCCGATTAGTGAAGGGAAGACAATGGTATTCTGCAACATCGGACCGTCAACGATGTCTATTCCGGTAACAATTGAAGAAAAAGATCTTCAGAACCAGCAGCCGAAAGAAGTAAGTACCCAGCAGGCGGCAGGAGAGCCGGCACAGGTATCTGACACAGAAGCAGCCGCAGCCGCTTCTGCTAATCCGGAGCCGAAGGCTTCCCAGGGCGATGAGACGACAGCGAAAGCGTCAGATAGTGAGCCGGAGGAGTCTTCCAAGAAGCAAGAAACTTCCGGTGAGGAACAAAAAGCAAAAGACTCTGATGATAAAGCAGAATCTTCCGATAAAAAGAAACCTGCAGAAAAAAAGACAGAAGAGAAAAAAGAAACGTCCGCTGCTGAGCCGAAGACTCCAGAGAAAGTGACGAATACCAACGGACAGTTAACGGCACCAGAGGCTATAGTGGCTTGCGGAAATTACTATAACAGCGTGCTTGAAAAAGCAGTGAAAAAGGGAGAAAAATGGGTATATTCTAATAGCAGTAAATATGTTGCTCAAAGCGGAACCTTTGAAAAGATGCTTTCGGGAAAGGTACGCGGAGGGAATTGTGCGTCGATTGCCAACTGGGCATTCCGTGACATGGGGCTTATCAGTAACAGTGAGAAGTTCTACGGTGACGGCAACGGAAATATCCGGCATTATAATTCCGGATCAAAGAAGCTGAAATCCAAATTGGATAAGAACTGTACAATTATCAACGGCAAGAAAAAGTCTTTCGGCACACTTATGAAGGAAGGCAAGATTAAAGTAGGAGACGTTATAATCGGAAAGGGTCATACTTATATTTACCGGGGCAGCGGAACTGTATTTGCAAGCGGTCATGATGCGAAATGGCATAAGGACAGGTCGGCAAAGACTGAAGATTCCAACAAAGCAGTATTTGAGAGCTGGGTAAGAAAGTATAAGGGGACCTATGATGAAAGGTTTAAGGTTCATTATATTATCAGAGTAAAAGACAGCTTTATCCCGAAGTATTACCGTGATGAAGATGGAAATCTGGTGAAGAATCGATAAAGTGATAATCGTCGGAAAATAAGCAAATATCAGAAAAGGGAACTCGCCTCTCGGCGGGTTTCCTTGCTATAAAGATAAAAGAGAAAGGAATATAAAAGAACGATGGATAAAACAAAAAGAAGATCGATTTATTTTGAATGTTATAGCGGAATCAGCGGGGATATGACAGTAGCGGCGCTTTTGGATATGGGAGCAGATGAAAAGGAGCTTGTAAGGCAGCTTGATACGCTGCCGCTTGAAGGATATTCCGTTGAGATCAGCAGAGTAAAAAAATCAGGGATGGATTGTTGTGACTTTAATGTTGTGCTTGAAAAAGAATATCACAATCATGACCATGACATTGTATATTTATACGGACACAGAGAAGGAGGACATGAGCATGGCCATAATGCCCCTCATAGTCACGATGCACATAGTCATGGCACTCATGAACGTGATGCGCACAGCCATGATGCTCATGAACATGATGCGCACAGCCATCATGCAGGACATGTGCACTGCACTTTGGGGGATGTGACGGAGATAATCAGTAAGTCCGGTGTTACAGATGGGGCAAAGAAGATTGCATTAGATATTTTCCGCGTGCTGGCTGCGGCAGAGGCCAAAGCACATGGAGCTTCGATAGAAGAGGTGCATTTTCATGAGGTGGGAGCGGTAGACTCTATCGTGGATATTGTTGCTGCGGCAATCTGCCTTGACAATCTGGGTATATCGCAGATTATCGTGCCGGAGCTGTATGAAGGAAGAGGGACGGTAAGATGTGCTCACGGGATACTTCCGGTTCCGGTCCCGGCGGTAATGCACATTGCTGCGGCTCATGGAATTGCCCTGCATATTACGAATGCAGAGGCAGAGTTGGTGACTCCTACAGGAGCAGCGATTGTGGCGGCAGTGCGCACATCGGACAAGCTTCCGGAAAAGTATACGATCCTTACAACGGGAATAGGGGCAGGAAAAAGGGACTACGGCAGGACGAGTGTCTTAAGGACTATGATCATTGAAGAGAAATGTGCACCTTTAAAGGATGATATCTATAAACTGGAGAGTAATATCGATGATTGTACAGGTGAGGCCATGGGCTATGTGATGGAACGGCTTTTTGCCGCAGGTGCGAGAGATGTCAATTACATGCCGCTTTTTATGAAAAAGAATCGTCCGGCATATCAGATAAATATCATATGCAGTGAGAAGGATATCGCTGCAATGGAAGAGATTCTTTTTAAAGAGACAACTACAATTGGAGTCCGGCGTATAAGGACAGAACGCACAGTGCTGAAGAGAAGGATTGAGAAAGTGGATACGGCATTGGGAGAAGTCCAAGTCAAGATGTGCGATGTGTATGGGGAGACGAGAGTGTATCCAGAATATGAGAGTGTGGCAGCGATTGCAGCAGAGAAGAAGCTTACATACAGAGAAGTATGGGAAAGGGTTTTAAGAGAAGCGGAAGACCGTCTCCTTAATAAATAAAAAGATATGTATGACTATCAAAAAAAAGTTGAAAATTTAAAAAAGACAATGGCGTCTTATGCAGAACAGGATATTGTCGTTGCATTTTCAGGAGGCGCGGACTCGGGATTGCTTTTAAAAATGGCGTGTGAAGCAGCAGAAAAAACGGGACATACTGCTTATGGCATATTTCTGCATACGATGCTGCATCCGTCAGGAGAGACAGAAAGTGCAGGAATACTTGCAGATGAGATGGGGGCAGTATTTAAAGTTTTGGAAATAGATGAGCTCCAAGGAGCAGATATTGAATATAATCCCCAGGACAGATGCTATCGCTGTAAAAGATACCTGTTCGAGAGCATATTAAAAGAGGCAGAAAAACTCTGTGCAGGCGTAGTTATGGAGGGTACGAATCAGGATGATCTGCATGTGTACAGACCGGGCATCCGTGCAGTGAAGGAGCTGGGAATTGCCAGCCCCCTAATGGAGTCAGGATTGACGAAAAAAGAGGTGAGAAGATTGGCAGCAGAATACGGGCTGTCTGTTTCAGATAAACCGGCAGCCCCGTGTCTTGCCACCAGATTCCCATATGGCGCACGGCTTTCTGATAAAGCAATGCGCAGAGTAGAACGGGCGGAGAGATTTTTAAAAGGACAGGGCTTCTATAATGTGCGTCTAAGAGTGCACGGAGATATAGCAAGGATTGAAGTGGACAGTCATGATCTCCAGAGACTTGTGGAGAACCGGGCAGAAATCATCCATGAGATGAAAGCACTGGGATATACTTACGTAACGGCGGATTTGGAAGGTTTCCGTTCGGGAAGTATGGATGTAAATATTAAGAAATGATACTTGTGAAAAGAGAGGAGGCCGGTGTAAAAACACCGGCCTTCGGAGGGGAAAATCTATATAATATCAGGCGAACCCCATTCACTGTATAATGTGATGACAGGATACCTGAATGAAAAAAACAAATTTGATTATTTAGGCGAAGTCCAGCGATCATACAGAACATGTTAGCACAACCGCTGTCTTCTTTATTTGATGAAATCATTATAATAATAAAATGTGAATCGGATGTGTCAGAAAACAGAAATGTTTATAAAAATTCTTAAGAAAATCGGAAGACCTTAAGTTTTGTAAAAAAACCATTGAAAACAAAAAAGTTTCCAATGGTTTTTAATAAGTTCAATGCGGAGAAAGGGACTTGAACCCTTTTTGTGGGCTGAAAACCCCGTAAATACGCTATGTTTGGAAAAATCGTAATCACCATCGTAATCACCTGAAGAAATATGCAAGAAAGGAGAATCTTACACGTATGACAATTAAATATTTTCGGACATATAAATAAGTCCCACAATCATGTATTCAGTACAATATATGTTGATTGTGAGGCTTATTTTAGTGCCTGAACAGAGAATAAACAGTATAAGGCAAAGTCCTAAGAGTAGCACTATAAAATGTCTGTATGAGTCGTATAACGCTTTATAGGAGTACTACATAGGCGCAAAATAAAATATCAATTTCAAGGATTAAAAAGGAGGTCACAAAGATGACAGAAGCAACAGCAAAAAGAAACAAAATAAACTTTTTCAACGAGAAAAAATGGATCATGGCTTATTGGTTTAAAAGAAACGGATTAGGAATAAACAAAATGTTTCTCCAATGGGGTAAGTGGTGGGAAGATGATTTTCGGGATATTTCCGATCTGAGATTTCAAGAAGCATATGAGTGGGTAGAAAAGACCATACAAATGACGAAAGATGAAATCAAACAAAAAAGACATGATATTGCAGACAATAGACCAATGCCGCAATGCATGAAGACGTTAGCTGCAAAAAAGGGATTCTATGTCAAGAAATGCAGCATAAAGAATCACCCGTTAAAAGTCAGTGGATATGCAGTCTTTAAAAACCAAAAGGATAAGAAGCCTGTATATGGCAAGAGATTTGATCTGACAGCTAACCAGGTAATAGAATATTTAAACAAGCAGGAGGACAAGTAAGATGGTTCGTAAAGAAGAATTGCTCAGAAGAGTATGGGAAAAAGTGAATATCGGAAAGACAGGATATAAGGACAGGATAAAGCAAGTAGAAGTGGAACTGGTCATTAATGAGTTCCTCAATGAATTGGCACAGTGCATGATTAACAATGAGGATATCAGTCTTAGGGGATTTGGAAATTTTGTTTTCAATAAACGAATGGGAAGAATAGCGTTTGATTCAATACGCAGGCAGAAAATGCGTCTTCCCGAAAGGAGGGTAATCAAATTCAATATCTCAAAAGAAGTTGATAAACATATCAGGGGAGAAAAGAGGTTTGAAGTAGTAGATGAATAATTGTATTAATCAGGAAAAAATGTGGGGAGTTGTAGTCAAATACAATAAAGAGCGCGGATATGGGTTTATCAGGTCTAAAGTGGATGGAATGGATTATTTCGTCCACGTATCACAGATAAAGGATAAAATACTTGAGAGAGGATATATCGTTGAATTTTGTGTAGGGCTTAATATAAAATCCAAGCGTGAAGAAGCTAAAAACGTAATTGTAATTGAAACATCAGTACATAAGGATATCAGCAAAGAACCACATTGCGGAGAATGTGAATTTGTAAAGAAGTATAATTGCGGTAAGAAAATTTATTATTGTGACCATGAAGACAGAACTGACGATATGGGTAAACTCGGCATAGATCACCTGCCTGAGACAAGCCCTGATTGGTGTCCGCTGAGAAATAATCAAAAATAATTTGTAATTGAAATTCAAAAAATTTGACTGTTAATGTTTTTATTGTGCAATTCTGCACAGTAAAATCCAATACATGTAAAAATTGAATTTTTCAAAGATTGATAAGGGCTGAATGAAATGTTCAGTCTTTTTTACAGCAGAAAAATATTTATCAGATGGAGAAATGTATATATGTTAGTTTCCAAAATGGGGAGTCATATCCAACAGAAAAAAATATAGAATATGTTATTTAATGGCAATAAATCAGAAAGGATAAATTAGATGAGAAAAAGATACAAATATGATTTAGAGGAATAAGTGACATGGAAACCAATATAAAACAAAAAATATATAGAAGGAAATAACTACAAAAAGTAAATTTCAATTTATCCCCGTTAGGGGTAAGAATGTATCTCTTGTAGTAAATAGGATCTCCTTTAGTAGTAGTATCGGAATGGGCAAATAGTTGCCCACTTGTCCTAGGACAAGTTAGAAAAAAGGGCAAATGATTGCCCAAAACGAAACTTAGGTTAATTATATTTTTTATGAAAGGAAATTGATTTATGTATAACAAAAATATTAAGCCAATTTATAACTATGATTTACAGGAATGCAACTTGTTATTTAAGAAAGGTATTCATCCTATTGGTTGCGGTGTGGGCGATAAAGATGGACGAGTATTTCATGTTTTCATGGCAGACAGAAGATACTTTGATGCTGTGAAATTGATCCAATATGAAAATGCCGAAAAATAATCAGAAAATTAATTTGATTTATGTGAAAGGATTTTATTTATATGAAATTATTTTTGGACAAACAACTAAATACAGAAGATAAAGAAATAGCTATAATGGCAATCCTTAATGGAATGTATTGCAAGAAATATGGACATCTTAGTACATCTATTAGCTTGATGGGATATGAGATGACGGGTAAATTTTTGAAAACATCAAACAAAAGAGAACGTACCATAATTGAGGGGATTAGAGTTGCGATACGTTCACTTGCTGATAAAGATATTATAGAAATCATTGATAAAGACAGTGACAACTATATTTTTTCTGGTAAAGGATTAGACGTGGATAGCAACAAGAGTAAGTTTATTGTTTTAGAACAATGGGAAATGCAAAATATATTTGAAAGGGCAAACAAACCTTTTAATGTGTTTTCATTCTTTTGCTCGTTAATAGGAACAATCAATAACCAGACTAAGGAATGGCATATGTCACAGGATGAAATGACAACATTGTTGGGATATGGGAAGGAGACAGTCAATGATTACTTGCAGCAATTAGAGAAAATGCAGCTAATTTATGTATACAGGCATAAAAAGCGTAGGGCAAATGGTACATACTACAAGCTGAATAATTCATATGGTAGATATTGTGATAAAGAGGCTGTGATTACTGAAGCATTGAAATATTCTGAAACAGTAGTATGTGAAGATTTTGTTGAAAAACTGGATAGAAGAGCAATAAAGTTAAGATACAATGCTTATTGTGAAGGTGCTAAGAAATAAATGAATAATCCTTCTGTCATGATAGCTCTATACAAGGAATGTATTGCATACAATAAATCATTGAAATATAAGCCAGTAGAAGGTTATTATGATGGCGAATATAAACAGGGAGAATTATTGGATTTATCTGTATTTCCTGATGAGGTGAGAAATGCGTCCGATGATAATTGGGGCGAACCTAACTCTATGGAACATGATTTCTCTATAGAAGAAATATTGGATATGCCTACAATAGGTGAGGTTCAGAATGAACCTTGCAAAAATGATGCTCATGGTGAAGATAATCATGGGTTATTTGCAGTTGATGAAAAAGGTTTGGATATTATTGATATGGATAAGTTGTTTTGATAGTTTAATAGACATTGGCTTTCAAAGGACGCTTGTCAACTAATTTGACATCCGAGTAACGATTTCGGTTCAAACCGATTACGTAAATATGGAAAGTGTTGTCCGCTATGTAAAAAGTTTTCCCAGAATGGTACAACTGCAAATTATTATGAATTAATCCATCAAGGTCTAATCACGATTACACAAAAATGTGAAATCGCCATAAGAGCAAAAGTACAATTGAATATATAAAGCATATCGGAGGATTCGTTTCGGGATTCTCTTTTTTGCGTTCGTTTATAAGCGGATGTATCTATTAGCATATCGAAAGGAAGTAATATAAGAAAATGAGTAACAAAAAGAAATTAGAGCAGAGAAAAGAACTAAAGGAATATTTGTCAATAGCAGATAAAAGGGTATTGGATGTCAAACAATCGGGTATAGAACTAATAGCAAATGATGAAGTATTTGTGCTGGTAAATGATACAAATAATTATTGGATTTCTAATTATGGAAGACTTGTAAATAATTTACGTGGTAATTTCCATATGCATAAAACGGGATGCGTACATTTTACACTCAGCGGAATAGACACAAAAATAGAGACATATACAGATAGACTTGTGGCAGAGCATTTCCTTGAGAATCCAAAAGGATATAAAAAAGTATGGCATATTGACAGGAACAAGGATAATTGTTTTTATAGGAATCTTATATGGGTAAACAACGAAGAATATATGGATTTGGAACGTGAAATTTTACTTGTTGAGGAATTAGGAAGACAGCAGGAATATATACCTTACATAACGTTGAAGTCCAATGCCGCATATTCAATCTGGAATGGGATATATATCCGCTGTTATAAAGATAAGAGGGTTTATGAAGGTGCATTTATGTGTAACTTGTGGAAGTATGATAAAGATGTATTTGCTGAATGGTGGAGTTCAGAATATTATGAGTGCGACGGAGAATCAATGGCAGTTGATAAAGATTTATTGTTTCCGGGCAATAAGGAGTATGCCCCTGATAGATGCTGTATCATTCCGCAGACATTGAATACTATGCTGTCTAACTGTAAGAAACATAGGTCATGCCGTCAGCTTGGTAAATGGAGAAAAACTAAAATGGAATTGCCGTTAGGCGTAAGGTATGATGAAAGAATAAATATGTATTATGGTGAGTTTAAGCCATATGGACATGATGAAGTTATCAGGCTATCTTATTGGAATACGCCGGAAGAAGCATTTGAGGAATATAAAAGGCATAAACAGGCAGATATATTGATTATGGCAGATAAATATAAGAATAAGGTTCCAAAGAAAGTTTATGATGCATTGCTGAAGTTGGAAGTGAAACCATATGTGGAATAGGAGGGCTTAATATGACAGATATAGAAAAGAGAGCGGCAAAATTATTGAACGATATTGAATGCAGAAAGAATAACAGACTGGCTGATGAAATATTTCGGAAATCGAAACAGAGAGAAGCGCAAAAAGAAGCGTGGAGGAAGGAGGAAATTGAACAATCAAAACGTAGTAAAGAATTGTGGAATCCATATCTTGAAAAGGCTATGCAACGTGCTGAACAAGAGAAGGTGGAACGCGATAATCTTGTTAATAGTCTTAAGAAGCGATGAAATTTTGATTTGTGATTGAGTGTGCAGGATATAAGGGTATATCGGATGTAGAAGTCTGGTATGCCCTATTTTTTACGATTTTTCAGAGGGTATAGTCATATATAGTAGGTACTTGAATATTTTGGATGGAAACATACCCCTACCTTGATATGGTGGATTGAGGATAATAAAAGGATTTGGCTGAGATGAATATATCTTGGTTAAGTCCTTATTTTTTTATGCTTACACTTTAAAAGGTTTGCTCTGTGAGAAAGCAATAATGATAGTTGTAGCGTATTTCCTACTCATATGTATCTGTGCGCCGTCAATAAGGTTAATATCATCACCGTGTATGGAATGGATTTGATTTAATGACACAATACAGTTTTTGGTACACTTGAAGAAGCCATAAGGGGATAGGAATTTTAGTTCATTAGCTAATGATCCGTATTTATGGTATGTTCCATGCGTTGTATGGACAGAGATATCATGTTTCTGAATTTCAAGATAAATAATATCATAGATATTGATTTTTGTTATAGACTGCTTATTCTGTTTAGTTTTGCATATATAGGTCTGATGTGCGGTACGGTATAGTTGTAGTGCTTTTTCTAAGCCGGATTCTTCATACTGATCTAAAAATGAAGCCAGGTTGTTATATAGATGATCGTTTGCTGAGATTTTCTCTAACCAATTCATTGATTTATTTTCCTTTACGTTTCTACATATAAGACACTTTAAGGTTGGAAATCTGACGTGGTTTTTGATGGTTTTGGTGTGGATTTGGGATAAGTTTCCTGTTGTGTTGTGGGGTGTGTTTGTCGTGATGTGTCGGGGATTGAAGAATAATAAAAGAAAATGTAAAATGTGTCTTACTATAAAGATGTTTTTTTTATGCAGCAGGAGGAAAAATTGTGAAAGTATTTATTAGTTGGTCGGGGAAAAATAGTAAAATAGTTGCATTAGCTTTGGATAAGGCACTTAAAGAAACTTTTGAGAATGAGAAATTGGAAACATTTATATCGTCTGAAAACATACCGGCAGGATTCGATTGGTTTCAAAATATTAAACGTAATTTGGAAGAATCAGAGTGCGCCATCATTTGCTGTACTCCTGACAATTGTCTAGCGCCATGGATAAATTTTGAGGCAGGAGCAAGCATGATTACATTTAATAAAGTTGAAACTCAGGTTATTCCGTATTTATTTGGAATGGATGAAATTCATAAAAAATCACCTTTTAAAAATTTGCATTATGTTAAACATTCTATTGAGGGATACCAAAAAATGATTAATGATATAAATGGAATGTGTAATTTGTCCGATAACAGCAGGAAACAACTTAATAGTATGGCAGAAACAGCATTTAGAACATATCTTGATACTAGAAAAATAAGAGGAATTTTCAATGTATATAAATTAAAACGCATGATAGAAGTACGGGATATTTATCCTTATGATTCTAATATGTTGTGTAAAAAGAATGTTTTTATTAGCTCTCCAATGGCGAGCATGGAAAATAATGAATATACAGATTTTCATAATGATATAATTTTAATTCAAAAAAAATTAAAAGATGAATGTAAAGCGAAAAATGTATATTATCCAGGCAAATTAATCGACAAACCAGAAAAGTTTGATGGACATCAAAAGGCAGTGAATCAAAATTTTGTGAAATTAAAAGAATGTGAATATCTGATAGTTGTATATCCAAAACCTTTACCTTCAAGTGTTTTGGTAGAAATAGGATATGCAATTGCATTGTCAAAAAAAATAATTATATTTGTTAAAGATCCAAACGATTTGCCTTATATGTTACATAATTCGGATGTATCTATAAATAATATTTATATTATGACTTATAAAAAAATAGATGATATTATCCACCAAATTGAGAGTAATGGCAAAGCATTTTTAATGTAAGGAGGCAATTATGAAAAAAATAAAATTGTTTATATCGGCACCAATTGCTGGATTTGAAAATGAGGAAGAATATATAGAATATAGAGATAAAGTAGTTAATTTACTTGAAGATATTAAAAGGGCGATTTATTTAGAAGATATTTATTCCGCGATTTCAGAAGTTAATTCGGTGGATGTTTATGATTCACCTGTGCAATCTGCCGTTAAAGATTTGGCTGCATTAAGAGAATCCACACACTTTATATTGTTTTATCCTAAAAAGGTTCCAAGTAGTGCGCTAGTGGAATTAGGGTATGCTTTAGCAGAAAACAAGAAATTATTATTGATAGTAAATACTAGAAAAGATTTACCTTATATGGTACAAGGTTTTGAACATGTGGAATACTATAATACAAAAGTGTTAGAAAATAATATAGAAGAAGTTCAGATTGGAGACATACTATATTTTTTAAAAAACTAATAAAATATTGAATGAGATTAATTGCGATAGCGGATGGTAGTTTTTATATGATTCCTTAAATGTAAATATACATTTGATTATGCGGTTATTTTACCCCACAGGAAACCTACCCCGTACCCCGCTTACACCACAGATATAATCCATATCCACATCATAAAATTTGGCAAGCTTAATCAAAGCATCAACAGGAATACGTGTTTTGCCGAGTTCATAATCAGCATAAGTGCGTTGACCGACATTTAAAATATTTGCAATCTGAGTTTGTGTATAATCGTTATCTTCACGTAAAGCACGGATGCGTTCCCTGTAATTCATAAGCTCACCTCGTGATTATTGTACCTAAGAGTTATAAACACTATTGACAATTAGAGCTATAAACTCTAAAATGTATATAGCATGGGAAGAATGAAGCAGATAACAGGGAGTAAATGATAATGGCTAATGTGTTGTGTTTGAAAAATTTATATATGCCGATAAGAAGGGTGGAAAAACTCTTTCATTATATTTTTGGCAGCGACCTTGATTTTTATGAGGAATATTTGATGGATTTGCCTGATGAAGAGCAGGAAAGATTCTTTGATGATAATCCTGATTTTATGTGTGAATTTCCAGTGAAACGTGATAAAATGTATTTACTGAAGGATTGGATGTTTAGAGGAATTCTGAGGAAAATTAAGAGGTGTGAGGGAGGAAGAGGATAATGAGAAAGAATTTAAGAAAAATGTTAATTGGGCTTTTGTTTTTTGGGATTCTAGTATCAATTCCATCTATAGATGGGCAGGCAAAAGCTCTTGTGAAGTCTGGTAAAATTAAACTTAATTCGGTATATTATGATGAGGGTAATCAAACAACAATTCCTGTAACAATAAAGAAAAAAATGCTGCTTATAATTTCTTTAGATATAAAAATTTTGGATGAAGATTGTTGCGGTGGGGGTATAAGAGTTCAGTTAAGAGACAAAAAGGGAAAGTTGATTCAGAATGATTATCAATCTTTGAAAGGATGGAATAAATCAGAGGAATTTAATTATTGGTTTTATACAGATAGTATATATGTTCCGGCGGGGAAGTATGAATATACTTTAATTAATAAAAGTGATTCAGATGTTAGAATTAAGTATAAAATAATAGGTTATAACAAAGTATCTTCTTCCATTAAATCAATTAAGACAATAAAAATAAGAAGTGGAGAAGGGAAAAATATAAAACTATCGCCCAAACCGGCAGGATCATTTCCATTAACAAAAAATATTTCTTGTACTAAAGGATTACTAGCAAATTGGTGGCAAGATGCTGATGGCTCTTTATATGTTGAAGGAGGGAAAAAGCCAAAAGAAGGTACGTTAACAATAACATTGCAGAATGGGAAAAAATATAAGATAAAAGTCAAAGTTATGCCTGCTTATCCAGATTTTATGGCATATTTAGATGACTATTATACGAGAGATAATTATTTTACGGCAAGAATAAAAAATTATGGTACAAGTAATTTAACGATTATAAGGCAAGGGAAAGTGGTAAATGTCGATTATAAATCATTTGACAGAAGGTTAAAATCAATGAAACCGGTTACTATCAAACCCGGACAAACTAAAACTGTTAAATTCTATTTAAAAGGTTCTACAACATGGTATGATGTTGCGGATTATACGTTGTATGCTAAAGTAAAATATCAAGGAAAAACATATGATTGGCATGTTTGGGATGAAGATAGCGTATATAAAGTTGGGAAATACTGGTATGCTACCTATTCTGATGATGAGTAAAGTATAGGGTTTCTGTAAATTGGATTCTTGTTCGGTGCCTTAAAAAATAGGCTTGACATGTGGGAACAACACATGCACGGGTTTGGCGATCAAGCTCAGATTTTAAAGATGTAATATACCCCCTATACCCTTGTGCCACCATTACCCCCATATACAAGCCATGGACAGGCCATGTACAAGCGAAATTAACCCTTATTTTGAACTTAAACGCTGTCGTCCTACAAAAGATATACCTACAGCCATAAATGCCCTTTAAACGCAAAATAGAGCCACTACATAAGCATATAATTAAGCCTTGACAGACTGCAATACTTAATCTGTTAGGGCTTATTTTTTACGAATATCTTACACTGTACCAACCATCCAAATGCTCCCATCATTCAAGCAATGAATCAATCCTATACAAGATATCATCAATATAGTTGCTGTCAGGGTTGTACACAAATACGCTTTGCACCTTGTCCCCTTTTGAAAACCGCTTTGAATCGTACTTCACATAAAATCCAAACTGATCAGAGCCGTTACCAGCGTCATCTAATACAGTAGCTTCAATTACTTCTATGATGATCTTCCCGTTCCGGTTTTCTAGTATCTCTGTCATTGCGTCATAGTCATTTTTCGTGCGTGTGAAGTACACTTCTGTATTATCCCATTCATGCAAGTTATATTCCACTGTCAGTGCTTCGTTACCTGCTGTTATGCTGTCTGTTACGTTATTGATAGTATTACATAGCATACTGCCTATATTATCTGCTTTAATACTGTCATGCTGTCCTTTTGTTGTGATACTGTTGCAACCTACTAATAATACTGTTGTCATTGCTGTCATAATCATTCTAACCATTTTGTTCTTCATCTCTGTATATCTCCTAGTTTGCTGTTATATATTGTGAGGGTGCAACCATATAAAGTCACACCCTTTATAAGTTCTATGCTCCGATTCGTTTACGTCTTTCTGTCTCGACTTCTGTGCTGCCATAATAATTTCTGATATCGTCCATACTTAATTTCTTATGGCTTCTTTTTCTGAAAGCATCTGAATGCCAATACCATGACTTTTTCTGACCTGCGAACTTAAAACCAAGGTCTTTTAATTCTTTCCTGTACTGGTATGTATTGTCGCTGATCCATAGCCAGTTCCCTATAATTTCAATTGTGATGTCTGATAAGTGAATGATCTTTTGCAGCATTTCCCTTAACAGTCCATCTTCAGTAAAGTCATACCGCATATTGTCATATGATGTTTTGCTGTCTGTTTTACTATCTGTAGTGTCCTGCTGCCATGTATGCTTATCCTTTAATATCTTGAATAGTCTTTCATATTCAACGTTGATTGCTTTAGTCTCTTCTTCTGAACCGCCATTGTCAGGATGGTACTTCTTTAACAAGTCCCTATATTGTTTCCTGAGTTCGTCCAATGTCTGTACATTATTGAAATATGTCTTCATATACTCAACCTCCATAAATAAAAAAGATGTAAAGTCCTTGATAATTCAATAGACTTTACATCCTTTAGTTTTATGGTTACTATTCTTTTATTTCGTCAATATTTACTAAGATAGATAAATCAAAACCAGATATAGCAGATATAGTTGTTTTTAATTCTTTATAGCGTTGTTTGATTTCTTTGTAAACATCGGAATCTTTATCTTGTATTAATTTTAAATACTTTTGAACACGCATAAATTCATCAAGCGAATTTTGCAATAATTCTTTTTTGGTCATAATCGTTCTACCTTTTTAACATTTGTTTGATAGTCGCTTAGCTGTCTGTCAATGGCGGTTTTTGATAAAGTTTTCGCTCAATACATTTTTTTTCAAATGCTAGTTGTTGCTTTATCTTTTCATAACCGCCTTCTTGATCGGCTATTTCAAGTCGTTCTAATAAGTCGAGTTTATCTAACAGATTGACATTTAATTCTTTTTCGCTTGGCATATGATCACCCACTTTCTGAAAATGTAGTTGCCGTTACTTGATACCTTTATTATAGCAATTGGTAATTTGGATGTAAAGCCTATTAAATTAAGGGATTTACATCTTTTTAGTAATATATGTATGCAGTTGTTATGAAATCTTTTGTAGCTTTTCGCGGTGGTCTGTCACAACCTTTTTAAGGATTTCTATATCCGCTTGCATTGCTTCGATTTTTGCTGTGGCTTTTTCATAGCGTTTTGCTGCTGGTACATAATTTTCAGCTAATAGTTGGATATCATGTTGTATTTCATTTTCGATGATTAGATTAATTCTTGCTTGTTCTTCCCTAATAGATTTAACATCTTTCTTTAGTGGTTCTAATTCAGCTTTTAACTTAACGTCCAATAGCTGAGAGATTGCCAATAAATCCTCGTTGGTCAATGTCATACTATCACTCCCTTTTCCGTGATCCTGTTATCTTTATAGTAGTAAGTATATCACATGGGGGATGTAAAGTCTATGAAATTATCAAGGTGCTTTTGTTTGTTGATTTGTTTTGGTGTTGAGTATATAGTACACTAAAATGTACTTAAAATCAATAATAAAAGTACACAAAAATATACAATTGAATTTGTTAAAAGTATATAAGAGTGTACTAAATAAACTATATAAATATACAATTAAAATTATTTATTGGGTACATATTCCATTATATCTGATGGTTGACAATTTAGAATCTCACATAAATACATAATGGTATCTACCGCAACATTTGTATTATTATTTAATCTGTTTACAATTGTGGGGGAAATTTTATATTTTTCCCTCAAATCTCTTTTCTTTATATTTCTTTGTTCCATTAAATCAAATAATTTCTTATAACTAATACTTCCGCTATATTGTTTTTCGCGCTCTCCCATAAAAGACACCTCCGCAATATTATTGTACATTATTGTGTTCGAAATGTCAATAATGCAATGTTTGTATATTATTGTGTACTTTTTACAAAAATAAAAGTATTCTTTTGTGTACTTTACCAATTGAAAACAAGTACATAAATGTGTACAATAATATCACAAGGTCAAACAAAACAGACCTACAGCAACCGAGCTGACAATACTCATAAATCTGTATTACGTACCTGTGAGCCTCCCGAGTGCAGGCAATAGACACGCAAGTAATACAGAGGTTGCTAAAACAGATTTCTACAAACCACACACGAAAGGAAGGTAAAATAAATGTTATTCAACGAAGAGATTAGAGAAGCAGAAGACAAACTACACGAAAAAGGTTACTACGTATCCAACATGACAGCACCATACAATGATCAATATGAAATTTACGACAGAGACGGCAACATAGCAATCGATCATTTATCAGTCGCTCAACTTATACAGTTATCAAACATGATCTAAATACAATATAAATCCCCTGATGAGTACCGGAGAAAGCCGACGAAATCCCCAAGATGGGGATAGGGATAATAGAAACATCCTATATAATGCAACCGAGTAAGCCGAAAGCACTCACAAACTTAAAGCAATATACTGGTGAATCGTCCGAGCGTAGATAATAGTCCAGAAGATTCTTTAAGGGTTGCCACTAAATAAGAAAAGGAGATTAGAGGATATGTGTATAACAAAAAGTGAGTTAGAAAACAAAGTTCAGGAATTAAGAAGTCTAAAGACTATGAAAGAAGAGCTTGAAAACGAATTAAAGGCGGTTGAGCGTGAAATTATTTCTTACATGACCGAAAAAGAGATTGATACAGAGATCACCGACACGGCAAAGATCACTTATAAACCTCAGAGCCGGACAACCTTAGATAAATCAAAGCTGAGTGAGATTCTAGGCGAGGACTTAAAGCCATTTGAAAAGGTTACAAGTTTCAAGGTATTAAGAATCAAATAACTGGATCTATGTCAATACTTTGGACAAAAAAAGTCGAAAGATTATGCTGCTTTTTTAAGTTCCTCATCCTCCTTTTGCTGTGGTGTCAAATAACCAATAGAGCTATGTATCCGTTTACGGTTATACCA
>Ga0209694_1001100_pt1 | contig 32795 bp, 26 predicted proteins | sample GluameincwithD2O_FD_187499 | JGI IMG/M metagenome (GOLD analysis project Ga0209694, IMG submission 187499) | Mouse cecum microbial communities from Vienna, Austria - Glucosamine amended microcosms incubated with D2O (SPAdes) (version 2) | ecosystem: Host-associated > Mammals > Digestive system >... | reverse complement strand
ACAGTTTCCGGATAATGAGAATGACATCCGATGGTCACTATATAAAAATGGACCGGTTAAAGATAAAAGAGGCCGGTCCGGAGTATATCTTCCGACAGCCTTCATATCGGATGCCGGACTGACTTTCCAGTCATGTATCAGTATGAGCCTGCCCTACGCTATCGTTGAGGAAATGGAAAACGATTTCCGTATGTTTGCCGAAGAGCAGAAACATCCCCAAGTATACACTTCCGATGACACCGAAAAAACAAGGAAAACAGAGAAAAGACTAACCATCAAGAGAACGAAAACTTTAGAAGAGGAAAGAGAAAAAATAGAGGAGGGATCCTATACTGAAAAAAGTGTAGCTTTAAGAAAAACATTTCGCTATCATCCCGAAAAAAATTGTAATTATACATGTAATATTACCGTAAACTGGAAATATTCATTAAAAGGTGTTGACTATGCAAAATTGTCATTCTCGAACGTTTCTCCCAGTGATGGAAGTTGTTCGGGAGAAATAGTACCATCATTTTCAACTAACGGCGGATTCAATTTTACAGCTTCGGGAGATATTCGTTTAAGTACTCCGATGTATAATTATGATTTTACTTGTGATGTAAATTATCATACGAATGGTCCCAAAAGTATATATGTTTATTCAAGTTTTAAACGATGAAACACTTCAAATTATTAATGGTTTTATATCTGCAATTCTCGTTTTGCCTTTTGCAGGGTCAGACCGTTACGGGCCAGAATGAGGAGAGCAAGGAAAGAGATCTGTCACTGTTCGAGACCTATCTGTGCAATAATTTCGCCTGTCACTATGATCCTCAGCTGCTTTCCATACTCTACAAATTGCAGACCGGACAGGTTCAGCGGAAATTTGTGATGGAGAATCGCGACAGAAGGACCTCGTGGGGCCCGTCTTCCTATGACAATTTTACGAACGACGGTGTCGTGATCATTTCTCCGACAGTAGACGAAGGAGGAAGTTCTGACGGCGGTTATCTTTTCAATGCCATCTATCCGCCAAACCGTATTTTCCCGGGTGAATTAAGTACGTGGTTCTTTAATAATTATGACAATTACCGTCAAGTACGTAACCCCAAGAAAGAAAAAGCGGAGCTTGTGGCATCGCTCAGACAGTTTGCCGCGCGCGCCACGCAGAAGCCTTATATCTTTGAGGTCATCCGCAAGGACTTCAACGGAGACATTGCCCGATATGTGGACCATCTGTACAAGAAATCCTTCCTGCTGAACAAAAAGCGGATGTACTGGTTCAGCAATTATCCCTCCACCGTCCGGCTGGAAACGGACCCCGGAGTGCTTTTCGTCATCAGTTTAGCCTACTACAGACAACTGTTAGAGAAGTTCTGCGTACAATAATGAGGCTGGAGAAATGGTGCAAAATATAATAAATATCAATTAGAGATTAAATCAATAATTCTATTATCTATGCAAACGATATTCAATTTACTAAATCAGTTGAAAACAATTCTCACAACCTGTATTTTCATACTATGCACCTTCCAATGTATAGCTCAGGTATCAGATATTTCTTATGTTTCATATTCGGACAGCACTTTTGAAATAGGGGCCATACCTATGTCAAATAAAAAATCAAATATACAGAAAAAAAGAAGCAATATTACTTTGCCCATTGACTCTCTATATTCTCGAAAAGGAAAGTTCAAGGTCTGGTATGATGATTCATATTTCATGACTGAGGGGGTAAAACATTGTTTGCTGATAGCTATGAATATTTGGGAAGAAATTCTGAAAAATGATGAACAGATATATTTTTATGTTTGTGTTTCGGAAGATATGGATCCCGATATTGCCATTCGGACTTCAGTTTGTTATAAAAGAGCTGGTAACAGAACTTCTATGCCCAGAAGCCTATATTACCAAAACTATGATGACAAAAAAAAAGATAAGGATATTGACACAATTTATATCAATGCTTTTATTGATTGGAATGTTTCATGGCCTCAGGACAATATTTATATAGGATCTGTTAATCTTACTTCTGCCTTTCTTCGTCATATCGCACACATGTTAGGGTTTGGCCATTCAATCGTAAAGCGTAAAGACGGTATGGGCTTTGCTGTATTGCAATGCCCATCAGCTTATGACAGAATATTATCCAACGGGGAAACAGTTTTGTCACGTTATGCCATAAACGGAGGGAATAATATTGCAGCATTCTTTTCCAAAGAACTCTTTCTCACTTCATCTGGTGTCAATTATAAGTTATACAGTCCAGGAAGTTATATTTCAAGAAAAACTGGATGCTATTTCTCTTTGGAACATAACAATCTGATGGAATACCCATTTCCCAATCCTAATGAACTTTATCCTGTAAATTCAGAAACATTGGATATTATAAAAGATATTGGGTGGGGCCATGTAATTCCGCATGATATACAAATTGTCAGTGAGCATACTGATGCGACAGGATATGGATCCATTTATAAACGACACTTATTCTCAGCGTGTGAAAATGGAGATCCAAAGAAAAAACTAAATGGGACATGGGACTATCAATTATATAATACGGAGGATAGAAAATACGAATCAGTTTGTAGATCTTCCGGAGAATTATTCTCAGTAGAACCGGAAATTTATAACAATAACTTAGATAAGTTTCAATGTCAGGAGGCACGTATCGTGTTTTCTTATGGTGGAAAAGAATATTCATATCTTCTGTTTTTGGAAACACGGCCCCAACTGATTTCAGTTCAGACTTCTAATGTTAAAGAACAAGGAGATTATTGTTATAGTTTTGACTTAAATATAACAGCATTAGGATATAGAACAGGAACTGTCCTTGTCTCAGACAATACAGGAACAGTCCGTCAATACAAATTCGATGGTTCCATAATACATGTGGAACAAATGCATAAAGGATATGCTGTTTATATTGACATTTGTCTGGAAAATGAATTTGGAGAAACATATTCATTTGATCAATATGATTTGATGTCAAAATCGTCCAACGTCATCTCCGTGTCCGGAAAATCCATAAAGGCAGCATCTGTATATGGCAGTGATTTAATCTTAATAAAAAACGGTAAAAAATATGCACAATAAAATATTATTCCTGTATATCATTTTGGGTACCTTCCAGTGTTTTGCTCAGGAAGCAAAGGATTACGAAGTCAGTTTGTGCGTGAACGGTTCTTATACCGAATCCACACTGCATGACGGAGATTTGGTGACTTTGTCCATAGCCGGAGGAATCCCGTCGCAAACGAAAATAGAGTCCGTGCAATGGTATGCCGTGGCCCGGAATCCCAAAGGGGAGCGGATATACAAGAAGGTGTCTACCGATGAGGTGTTCCAGTTCAAGATGTCTCCCTTTGTGTTCGGCTGGAGATATGCTGACGGCCCGGAAGTTCGTTCCGGAATAGTAGAGGGTAGTGGCCCCACCGCTCTTCCGGAGGATGCTTATTTCTATTGCGACATCCTGTATACCTATAAGGGACATGAAAAGACTTTCAGTGCCTCCAGCCGGCAGATATGCGTTGACGTGTTGCCGAAACTGTCGGCAACACAGGTACTCGAAATCTATGAAAGTCCGAAGGAGTACGAGGATATGGATGATGAACTGATGGATGCCCGTATCCGTGTGACTGCCGCGAATTTCAAACAAGCGGTTGTGGGTTCTTTGTCGCCTTACGGAAGTTTCTATGCAGACACGATTATTGTGAGGGAGCATGCAGGTGAAGAGGAAACCTTCGAGATTATTGCCCGCTGGCTGGAAAACGATAGCCAGATCTACTGTACGCTTCACAACAGTTACGGATATGTCACCAATGAGAAGGTCAAGATAACACGGCCAGATGGAATAAAGCCTTCTCTTTCCGACCATACGCTTCGTCCTGTAGCCGGCGGTTTTGAGTTTGAGAGTGCAAGTCCCGCAGACATCAGGGTGTATCGTTCCGACGGATCGCTCTGCCGCAGCTTTAATGGATGCCGCAGCCTTTCCGAATCATTGGAGAGAGGTACATATATCATTTCCATCCGGAAAGACAAACATCATACCATCACCAGAAAAATAATTGTACTATGAAACGAAAAACAATGATTCTGACATTGATGCTTTCCTGCGTCTCCGGTGTTTATGCACAAAACAACCCAAACAATGTGTATGTTTCCGGAAAAACTCCCCTTCAAATTAACGCCCCGACCGACAGAGAAATTATAGGAGGTACCATCATTAATGTGACTTATGAAGGTTCCAGAATTTCAAATACTTTAAAAGGAGCTTTTAAATATGCGTGCAGACTCATGGAAGAAAGAATGCCGACAATTTATCCTTTGAATTTTAGTAGATGACAAAATTTAAATTTATGCTGTTAAACATCTAATTTTCAAGTGATTAAATTTGCAAAAGTCCCTGGAATTTAGTAATTTAAAGGAAAAGTTTGGTCGCTTTTTCTCATGAAAACTACTAATTTCAAGGACTCGGTCAAAGTTAACCAAATCCTCCCGATTATGCAAGAGCATTTTGGACAAAGTATGAATCTGGCACGCATAAAACTTATGGCGCTGCTGCTCCATGCACTCTGTGTGGTGCAGACTGTCAGCCTTCACAAACTGGCTGATGCGATGCCTACGGCTGTCGACAAGGACTCCAACCTCAGACGGCTCCAAAGATTCTTTGCCAGGTATGTTCTTGACCTTGACATCATAGCCCGTAGATTTTCTCGCTGCTTCCCGTCAAGACCGGTCTTGTGCTCGGCATGGATCGCACCAATTGGAAGTTCGGCGAGTTCAATATCAATATTCTTATGTTGGGCATCACCTATAAAGGGATTGCCTTCCCTTTGATATTCAGCCTTCTTCCTAAACGTGGCAACTCCAACCGGGAGGAACGCAAGAAGATTATGGAACGTTTTATCCGTCTTTTCGGAGCAGAATGCATCGACTGCCTTGTGGCAGACCGCGAGTTCATCGGAAAGGAATGGACAGGATGGCTCAACAGCCGTCGCATACGGTATTACATCCGAATACGTCAGGACTTCCGGATTGTCAAGCCATCCACCGGTGAAAGAATCCGTGCCTGGTAGCTGTTCAATGATTTGAAGGTCGGTCAGGAGAAATTCTACTACAGGCTTTTTCTTCACAAAGGTGAGTATGTCTATCTTGCCGGAAGCCGAATCAAAAACTCCGATGGAGTTCCGGAATTGCAGATTCTCATATGCTTCAACCGGCCCGAGGGCGCGATTTTGACATACAAAAAGCGTTGGGAGATAGAAACGGCTTTCAGAGCCATGAAATCTTCCGGTTTCAATATCGAGGACACCCATATGCGTGATATGGAGCGCATCGCAAGGCTTGTCGCGATGGTTTGCATGGCTCTTGTATGGGCATATCTCGTTGGTGAACATAAAGATATAAATATTAAACCGATAAAGATTCTAAAACACGGAAGAAAGGCAAAGTCGCTTGTCAAGTATGGTTTGGAGGAGATTTCAACAATACTTCTGCGTCCGACTTATACCCCAAAATTCGATGTTTTCAAATTTTTGTCATGTACTTAACAAAAGTACATAAAAATTCGCGGTAGTGCCGAATATTTTGCGAATCGTTAACAAACCCGGGCCGCCTGCCCGTTGTTTATCACTATGAATTCTCATTGTATAACCAAAATTAAACTACAAACTACTATGTCAACACATGAAAAGATGGCCGACGTGGCCGCAAAGGTTTCGAAAACCGCAGCAAAAGTATCGGCAAAAGCCGCAGAGGCAGCAGCATGCCAGAAGGCAAAGGCAGTGAAAGAAGATCTGACCGAAGCCAAGGATCATGCCAAGAAAAAGGTTGAAGAGAAGTCAGCCACATTAAAAGAAAAAGCCAAGGGCATGGCAGCCCAGGCTCTTGACAAGACCGGCGAACTGGCAGAAAAGATCGCCGACAAGGTTCACGGGCTCAGCGACAAGGTGGGCAAATAAAAAAACGCCTGTTTCTTTTTCATCTATAAAATGAGCGACGGCTCCGTGCGGATTTCAATCCGCTTTCGGAGCCGTCGTCATTATGTCATTTTCCTATATCGGCGCCGTCAGCTCTTGCGGGCGGGATCGCAGGTCAGCCCCACCCCAAGTTTTTTGAAAATCTTGTGGTCAACCTCGCCGAGCATCACTGTGGAATGAACCTGGCAGCCTTTGAGTTCCGGAAGTTTTTCAAGAGCCCGCCGACAGTTTTCGTCGTGGGTCGAAAGAACAGACAGCGCCACCAGCACTTCGTCGGTGTGCAGACGCGGATTGCGGCTGCGCAGATAGTTGATCTTGGTGTACTGGATCGGCTCGATCATGTCCTGCGGAATCAGTTTCACAGCATGGTCTATGCCGGCCAGATGCTTGGTGGCGTTGAGTATAAGGGCCGCACTCGGTCCGAGCAGCACACTCGACTCCGCGGTAATGATGGTGCCGTCGGCCAACTCTATTGCCGAACACGGCACTCCGCTGCGCTCGGCTCTGCCGCGGGCGGCATTGACAGGCCGGCGGTAGGAGGTGTCGATCTTGGCCTGCTTGAAAAGCAAGGCGATCTTGTTGACCTCGCTGTCGTTGCAGTCACCCTGGGCCAGCCGGTTCAGAGCATTGTAGTAGCGGCGTATGATCTCGTTTTTCGACGCATCACAGCATACTTCGTCATCATTTATGCAGAATCCCACCATGTTCACGCCCATATCGGTAGGGGATTTATAGGGATTCTCACCGTATATGCCCTCGAAAAGGGCATTCAGCACCGGAAATATCTCTATGTCACGGTTATAGTTGATTGCCGTGGCACCGTATGCTTCAAGATGAAACGGGTCGATCATGTTCACATCGTTGAGGTCGGCCGTAGCGGCTTCGTATGCGATGTTGACAGGATGTTTCAACGGCAGGCTCCACACTGGAAATGTTTCAAATTTGGCATATCCGGCCTCGATACCGCGCTTGTGTTCATTGTAAAGCTGACTCAGGCACACGGCCATTTTGCCGCTTCCGGGTCCCGGGGCAGTGACGATGACAAGCGGACGGGTAGTCTCAACATAATCGTTGCGGCCGAAACCGTCGTCGGAGTCAATCAGTTCCACATTTGTGGGATAGCCGTCGATGGTATAGTGATAATATGTGGTGATCTCCTGTCGCTCCAGACGCTGCCGGAAAGCATCGGCGCTGCTTTGACCGTTGTAGTGCGTGATGACCACCGAGCTTACCAGAAATCCACGGTTCTGAAACTCATTGCGCAGCCGCAGCACGTCCATATCGTATGTGATTCCCAGATCGCCGCGCATCTTGTTTTTTTCGATGTCAAGCGCGCTTATCACAATCACGATCTCGGCCTGGTCACGCAACTGGGAGAGCATGCGCAGTTTGCTGTCGGGCTGGAATCCCGGCAACACGCGGCTGGCGTGATGATCGTCGAAAAGCTTTCCGCCGAGTTCAAGATAAAGTTTATTGCCGAACTGGGCTATGCGCTCCTTGATGTGCTCGGACTGGATTCTGAGATATTTCTCGTTGTCAAAACCGTATTTCATAACGGGACGCAAAGATACGGATTTTTATCGTCTCAATTTCATCGGAGCGTGAATAAATTTATCAACATCCCATAAATCTCTATTTATAAAACAAATGCGAGATGGCAGAAAAAATCAGAGTTACGGTGACGACTATTAACGGAAAATTTTTGTAATTTTGTGGCTTAAAATTGATCATCACGTGGAAACAAAGTACATTTTTGTCACCGGAGGCGTGGTCTCCTCTTTGGGCAAAGGAATTATCTCATCTTCTCTGGCCTGCCTGCTTAAGGCCCGCGGTTATCGCGTAACCATCCAGAAATTCGATCCCTACATCAACATAGATCCCGGCACTCTTAACCCCTACGAGCACGGGGAATGCTATGTGACCGCCGACGGACACGAAGCCGATCTGGATCTCGGACATTACGAACGGTTCACCAACGTGCCCACCACCAAAGCCAATAACGTCACCACCGGACGGATCTACCGTAACGTAATCGAAAAAGAACGGCGCGGAGACTATCTCGGAAAGACAGTGCAGATCATACCTCACATCACAGACGAGATCAAGCACAATGTCAAGTTGCTCGGCAAAACCGGCAACTACGACTTCATAATCACGGAAATAGGCGGCACTGTAGGCGACATAGAGTCGCTGCCCTATCTGGAAGCGGTGCGCCAGCTGCGGTGGGAATCAGGCAACGACGCCTGCTGCATACATCTCACATACGTGCCATATCTGCACGCCGCCAAGGAGCTGAAAACAAAACCCACGCAGCACTCAGTGAAACAGCTTCAGGAAGCGGGAATACAGCCCGACGTGCTGGTGCTGAGGACGGAAAAGGAAATTCCGGCCGACATGCGCGGCAAGATAGCACGGTTCTGCAACGTGGCGCCCGAAGCCGTGGTACAGTCGGTCGACACACCGTCTATATATCAGGTGCCCGTCAACATGCACTCACAGCATCTCGACGAAATAGTGATGCGGACATTGGGTCTGGCCCCTGAAGGCGAGCCAGACATGCAGGCCTGGATGGATTTCCTGACCCGTCTCTACGATGCCGAAGAAGAAGTGACCATCGGGCTTGTGGGCAAATATGTCGAGCTTCAGGATGCCTACAAATCAATCAACGAATCGCTGTTTCAGGCAGCCACCTACAACGACCGCAAGCTCAATCTGCGCTATATACATTCCGAAAAGCTCACCGAACAGGATGCCGACATGAAGCTTGGCGGTCTTGACGGAGTGATCATAGCTCCCGGATTCGGCCAGCGTGGCATAGAAGGCAAATTCGTGGCCCTGAAATGGTGTCGCGAGCATGACGTGCCCACGTTCGGCATCTGCCTGGGCATGCAGTGCATGGTGATCGAGTTTGCACGAAACGTGCTCGGACTCGCCGACGCCAACTCCACCGAAATGGACCACAACACCCCGCACAACGTCATAGACCTGATGGAAGAACAGAAAAGCGTGACCGACATGGGTGGCACGATGCGTCTGGGGGCCTATGACTGCGTGTTGCGCCCGGGATCACGATCGGCCATGGCCTATGGCAGTGAACGTGTCAGCGAACGCCACCGCCACAGGTTTGAGTTCAACAACTCCTACCGTCAGGCTTTCGAGAATGCCGGAATGAAATGCGTCGGCGAAAACCCCGATACCCATCTGGTGGAAGTGGTGGAGCTGCCCGACCACCGGTGGTACATAGGCACGCAGTACCATCCCGAATATTCCAGCACGGTGCTATCTCCCAATCCAATATTTGTGGATTTTGTGAAAGCCGCCGTGGCCTACGGCAAAGAACGCGCCGGATCTGACTCTGCAAAAAATTGAAAATACAACGAACAAGCATATATTATTGATTAAAGTACAGTATGGATAAAAATACCCTTGTGGGCATTCTGCTGATGGGAGCCGTGATTTTCGGCTTCATGTATCTTAACCGCCCCTCCGAGGAACAGCTCGAGGCACAGCGCCAGGAGCAATTGCAGCGCGAAGCCGACGCACAGGCCCGGCGAGACGCCGAAGCCGCAGATGCGATGCGCATACAGACACTGACCGACGCCGATCTGACCACACTGCGCAACGCGGTGAAACTCTACGGCAAAGCCGACAATTCAGGCTCAGGCGCGGTGTATTCATTCCGATCAGACGCCATAGACCTGCGCGTTGTCAACGATTCGGTCCTCGAGGGATCGGTCATGACCGCAGGCGGGGCAATCGACATCAATAACCTGATTTCCGGCAAATTCGCCGACGGCACCGAGCCGCGGCATGCAGCTGCTGCATCGCGCACCTTGCGTGACGCCATATCCGATCTGGCTCGCTATAAGAACTTCGCCACCCATCTAAGCGGCACCGAGGAAACCGTAACGCTTGAAAACGAAGTGCTCGCTCTGGAACTGAGCACCAAAGGCGGACAGATCTCGGGCGTGCGTCTCAAACAGTATGACTGCTATCTCAACCACGACACCACCAACGTGGTGCTGTGGAACGGCGACACCAACGAATATTTCTTCACTCTGCGTTCCGACAGCCAGAAATTCGACACCTCCGATTTCTATTTCACTGCCGAAGCGGAGTCTGACACCACCATGCTCATGAAACTCGATCTCGGGGCTGACGCCTGGTGGGGCATCCGTTACACTCTGGCCCAAGGAGATGACTATCTTGTGAAGATGGATGTGGTGCAGCACGGCATGGCCGACGCCGGCATAATTCCTTCCGGAGTAAGCACCATGGAGTTCACCTGGCATCAGAAAATGCTGCGCAACGAGGAGGGCCGCGTGTTTGAAGAACGCAACTCGGCCATATACTACAAGGAGTCGGGCGACGGAGTCGATGATCTCAATGCCATGGACGACGACAAAAAAGAGATCACCAATCCTCTGAAGTGGATTGCCTTCAAGAACCAGTTCTTCTCATCGGTGCTCATTGCCGACAAATCCTTCAATGCAGGCACCAAGGTGACCCAGCTGGATCTTAAATCAGACCCCGTGTATCTGAAAGACATGACCGCCAAATCGCAGGTGAACTATTCTGTGGCTCGCGACTCCATAGCGTCATTCAATTTCTATCTCGGGCCCAACCTCTATCCCGCCCTGAGCGCGATCGACAGGGTGTCGCCCGACGAGGATCTGGAACTGACACGCCTGATCCCTCTGGGATGGTCGCTGTTCAGATGGATCAACACCCTGATAGTGATCCCGGTGTTCACATTCCTCGGACACTACATAGCCAACTACGGCATTATCATCTTCCTGCTCACCATCTTCATAAAGATCATCCTTTTCCCTTTCACCTACAAGAGCTTCAAGTCACAGGCCAAAATGCGTGTGCTCGCCCCGGAAATAAAGGAGATCAATGAAAAATATCCCGGTCAGGAAAACGCCATGACACGCCAGCAGAAGACCATGGAGCTGTACAACCGCGCCGGAGCCAACCCGATGTCGGGATGCCTGCCGCTGCTTCTGCAGATGCCGATCCTGATCGCCATGTTCCAGTTCTTCCCCTCATGTATAGAACTGCGCGGCGAGTCTTTCCTGTGGGCTCACGATCTCTCGGCTCCCGATGCCATAATATCATGGGATGCCGACATACCGCTGATTTCATGGGCGTTCGACAACCATCTGAGCCTGTTCTGCCTGCTGATGACCGCCACAAACATCATCTACACCCGCATCAACATGCAGAGCCAGCCCGGCGGAAACTCCATGCCCGGCATGAAACTCATGAGCTACGGCATGCCGCTGATATTCTTCTTCTGGTTTAACAACTATGCATCCGGCCTGAGCTACTATTATTTCCTCTCGCTCCTGATCACCATCATCCAGACATGGGCCATCCGCAAATGGGCTGTGGACGACAAGAAAGTGCGCGCGGAAATGCTGGCCAACGCCCGCAAACCCCGCAAAAAATCAGGATTCATGGCTCGTCTGGAGGAAGCACAGCGCCAGCAGCAGGCCATGATGCGCCAGCAGCAAAACCAGAAAGGCAAAAAGAGATAACCCCCACCCGATTACCCATTCATCCCACCAAAATAAACCCAACCACACGATGTCTCAACAACGCTACGATCTGCGCGGCGTCTCCGCCACCAAGGAAGACGTGCACTCCGCCATCAAAAACATCGACAAAGGACTGTTTCCCGGCGCTTTCTGCAAAATCATCCCCGATATACTTGGCGGTGATCCCGAATACTGCAACATAATGCACGCCGACGGCGCCGGCACGAAATCGTCGCTGGCCTACGTGTACTGGCGCGAGACCGGAGATCTGAGCGTATGGAAGGGAATAGCCCAGGACGCCCTGATCATGAACATAGACGATCTGCTGTGCGTAGGCGCCACATCAGGCATTCTGGTCAGCTCCACCATAGGCCGCAACAAGCACCTGATCCCCGGAGAGGTGATAGCCGCCATCATCAACGGCACCGAGGAACTGCTCGCCGAACTGCGCGATGCGGGCATCGACATCCACAGCACCGGCGGCGAGACGGCCGACGTGGGCGATCTGGTGCGCACTATCATCGTCGACTCGACCGTGACATGCCGCATGCGCCGCGACATGGTGGTGGACAACGCCAACATCAAGGCCGGAGACGTGATCGTGGGTCTCGCATCATACGGAAAAGCATCCTACGAAACCGACTACAACGGCGGAATGGGATCCAACGGTCTCACATCGGCCCGCCATGACGTATTTGCCAAATATCTTGCCGAAAAATATCCTGAAAGTTTCGATGCCGCCACTCCGGCCGAACTCATATATTCCGGCTCTGTGCGGCTGACCGATCCCACGGCAGTGGATGGCATAGACGCTGGACGGCTCGTGCTCTCCCCCACCCGCACATACGCCCCGGTGATCAAACGGATCCTCGACGACATGCGCCACCGCATCCATGGCATGATCCACTGCTCGGGTGGAGCCCAGACCAAGGTGCTGCACTTCATCGACAGGCTCCATGTGATCAAGGACAATCTGTTTCCCACCCCTCCGCTGTTTGAAATGATCCAGCGAGAAAGCGGCACGGACTGGGCCGAGATGTACAAGGTGTTCAACATGGGTTCACGCATGGAGATCTACGTGGATCCAGCCGACGCACAGACCATTATCGACATAGCCGGCAGCTTCGGGATCGACGCCCGGGTGATCGGCAGAGTCGAAGAGTCAGAGTCCCCGAGACTCACCATAAAGTCACAGCACGGAATTTTTGAATATTAATTGCATTTTTTCTTGGATTTTATCGGCCTATTGATTAATTTTGCATTGCAAGGACGATAAAACAAGACTTGAACAATAGCGATCGGAGGATTGTTATTATTACAGATAAACATAAAGCCACATCAAAGCAGATTGGGAAACTCTTCAATTATATAAGAAATACCGAGACAAGCTTAGTCGCCCGATGGCGGGCTCCATCTTCCTCCGGGAAGACGTGCTCCAAGCACCGAGGCAGATTACAAAGGACGGCAAGCACTCAAATCCTGTCTTTCGGAGTTTCTTCCAAATCCTTTGATGAGGCTTTTTTTGTGTGCATAACCATATCAAACAGCCATCAAGATGAAAGACGTAAAGGACACGCTGCTGGAACGAAGGAGCATACGTCGCTACGAACGCGAAGCCGTCACTCCCGAACAGATGCAGTTCATTTTCGACGCCATACGCAACACCCCCACAAGCTACAACGGCCAGCAATACTCCGTGATAGACATTTCCTCACAGGAGCTGAAACTCAAGATCGAAGCTATAACCGGCCAGAAACAGATCAAGACGTGCTCACGGTTTCTGCTGTTTTGCGCCGATTACCATAAGATAACTCTTATCGGCAGGGAAAAAGGCATTGAAATCCCTCCGTTTGCCGCCACGATGGACGGCGCCGTAGTGGGAATTGTCGATGCGTCGCTGGCCATGATGAGCGCCATAGTGGCGGTGGACGCGCAGGGGCTCGGCTGCTGTCCGATAGGATTCATACGCACGGCCGATCCCGAAGCCGTGTGCTCGCTGATGAACCTCCCCGAAGGCGTGTTTCCCGTATGCGGACTGGCCATCGGAGTGCCGCGCGAGCTGCCCGACATGCACCCCAAACAGCCTGAAAGCGCCCTGATATTCACCGACAGTTACGCTACCGACGAAACCCTATTGAGAGACCTAAGGGCATACGATGCCGACGTGACCCGCTACAACGCCACCCGCTCCGGCACTACTTCCGACAATGACTGGGCCGCACATATCCTGTCGTACTACAGCGAAGGCATGTCATACCACACCAGGGAAGCCATGCGCCGCCAAGGCTTTGACGCCCTCTGAAAGCAGATGTTAAAATGTTAAAATCCTATTCCAAAAACTCACGCGTCAAGCGCGATAATTGGGGATTTTTTTTTAAGTTTGCACTCTGAAACCCTATTTTCAACAAAAACTGCTATTTCGACACTACGATATAATCGATGAAAGTACTCAAATTTGGCGGAACATCCGTAGGCACGGTCGAAAGCCTGCGTCATGTCAAAGCTATAGTTGAGAGCCAGCAAAGCCGCTGCATAGTCATCGTGTCGGCCCTCGGCGGAATCACCGACAGGCTGATACGCACGGCCAATCTTGCAGCTTCGCGTGACCATGCCTACACAACCGAATTTGAAATCGTCACGGCAAGGCACCATGAAGTGATCGAAGGTGTGGTGCCGGCGGAATCACGGGCCGAAGTGCTCGCCATCACCGACGCCATGCTCGACGAACTGGCCACGCTCTACAAAGCGATATGCCTGCTGGGAGAACTTACGCCGCGCACCCTCGACATGATCGTGAGCTACGGCGAGCGCATGTCGTGCGTCATAGTCAGCAGAATACTGGGCGTTCCGGTGCTTGATTCACGCTCGTTCATACGGACGCAGTCCCGGTTTGGCAAACATGTGCTGGACGCCGAGACCACATCGTCACTGCTGCGGGAGGCATTCGGTCCGCTGGAGCAGGCCAATACGGTCGTAGTGCCCGGATTCATCGCTTCGGATTCAAACGCGCAGGTGACCAATCTTGGACGCGGCGGAAGCGACTATACAGCCGCCATCATCGCCGCCGAACTCGGCGCCGAGATTCTTGAGATATGGACCGACGTAGACGGCTTCATGACAGCCGACCCGAGAATCGTGGCCGACGCCCGGGTGATAGACCGCCTGTCGTTCGTGGAAGCCATGGAGCTCTGTAACTTCGGAGCCAAAGTGGTCTACCCGCCCACAATCTATCCGGTCTTTCACCGCAACATTCCCATAGTCATCAAAAACACGTTCAACGCCAGCGCCCCGGGCACAATGATAGCCGAACGCGTCAACCAGACGGAGATGACCGTCAAAGGTGTCACATCTCTGGCCGACACGGCTCTGATCAGGGTAGTGGGCCGCACATTCCACGATTTCGGAAGAGTGGTCAACTCCATGGCCAGAAACGGAGTGGACATGTTTCTGGCATCGCCTACGGCAGGCACATTCGGCGTGCGCCAGAACGACAGCGTCAAAGCTGTCAGCGTGCTGCGCGAGGAACTTGCAGCAGAGCTTACGTCGGGCGACGTGGATGCCATCGAAGCGGTGGACTCTCTCGCCACTCTCGCCATAGTTGGACGCAACCTGCGCAGCATGCCGGAATCCGCTGAAATGCTTCGCCGCGCCCTGAACCAGGAGGGCATACCGGTGCTCACGGCTCCACGCAACGACTCTGACACAACAGTGGCCTGCATGGTTCCGGCATCGCATGTCAAACAGGCTCTCAACGCTGTCCATTCATCTTTTTTCAGTTAAAACGATGCATCCGTACCTCGTCAATCACAGCGAACCGCGTCCGGAAAGGATCCGCCCCATCCCGGACGCCTTTTACCGGAATGCCGCCGACATGACATTTCGGGAAATGGCATACGTGATTCTTGATGTGATACTCGGCGACGAAATTCGTCCGGACCGGTTGAAAAAACTTATTGACAGTTCCCTGCCCGACCACCATCCGTTTTCACCGGAATCGGAAGCTAACTTCGTGGCCGCGATATGTGCAGAATTCCACCGGGACGAGAAACTGATGATATGTGCGGCAGAACCTGAGGATGTGTATCTGTTCGAAGCGCTGCGCCAGCGCCATATCATAGTGGACATGCTCGTGCCACGCATGGCATCGCTGCCACCGCGCCCGGAATTTATCGAGGTACAAGGCTCAGCGGCCGATTGTCTGCGCCTGGGCCAGGAACTTACCGGCAGATTCAACATCTGCTCTCTTCACAATACAGCTGCCAGAGCGGTGCGCACCGCGGTGATCATTTACCGTGCGCTGCATGAACAGGGCGACGGCCCGGTGAAAGTGTCCACCGGATCGCTTGTGCGTGCAGCCGACACAGCCAAGGCTCTTGGAGCCAGACTTCCGCATGTAGAGTTTCATGAAGAGTCGCCGTCATGCCCGGCCATAGCCGCCGCTCCGTCATTCTCTTCCAGACAGCTACGGAGAGTGGCCCCTACCGCATCGGCCGTGGTCAGACTCATGCAGCAGAAGCCTTCCGTCATCAACATGAATTCAAAAAAAGCAATCATATATAAATTATAACTATGATAAAGCGGTTTTTTCTTGCATTTTTAGGCTCAATGGCAGCGATCTGGATGTCGGTGCTGTTAGGTATTTTCCTGTTGATAGCCGGCATCGTAGCCGCAATAGGCTCCATTGACTCAACAGGCGAGATCAAATCCGACGTAAAATCAGGATCTGTGCTCACTCTGGATTTATCCGGCGAGATCGTGGAACGTAAAAATCCCGCAAAAATTGCAGACGCCATATACGGTAAACTTACGGAAGCGCAGACTCTCAACGACATTACCGCGGCCATATACCGAGCCGCACACGACTCACGTATCAAGGGCATATACGTGGACTGTAGCGGAGCAATGGCAGGCATAGCATCTCTTCAGGCTATCGAGGAAGCCATCGGCTACTTCAAGTCACGCCCCGACAAATGGGTGATGGCATACGCCGATACATACACCCAAGGCGACTACTACACCGTATCCGGAGCCAACGAGATATGGCTAAATCCCATCGGAGCAGTGGACATACACGGACTCAGCGCCACTACCCTGTTCTACACAGGCCTGCTGGACAAAATGGGCGTGAAGATGCAGGTGCTCCGCGTAGGCACATTCAAAAGCGCCGTCGAGCCGTACATACTCAAAGACATGAGTCCCGCAAGCCGCATGCAGCAGGAAGTTTACATGAACTCAATATGGGACTCAATAAAGGACCGTATAGCCGAAAACCGCGGCAAAACGCCCGAAACGGTAGACCGCTGGGCCGATGAACTGGTTATGACCTCACCGGCCGACTCACTGCTCGCCGACGGAATCGTTACCACCCTCGGTTACCGCCATCAAGCTGAAAGCCATGTGGCCGAACTTGCAGGAAAGGACAAATACGATGACGTCAACACCGTTTCGGTCAAAGATTATGTAACGGCTGTCGACCTGTCTGACTACTCCTATCTGCCTGATGTGGCATCGTCGAAGAAAAAAGACAGAAAAACAATAGCCGTGCTCTATGCAGCAGGCGAAATAACCGACAGCGGAGACTCCGGAATCACTGGAGACAAGATGACCGAACAGATACTTGATCTTGCTGACAACGACGATTCCGACCTGGCCGGACTGGTCCTGCGCGTAAACTCTCCGGGCGGCAGCGCATTTGCATCCGAGCAGATATGGGAAGCGCTCGAACAGTTCAAGGAGCGCACAGGACTGCCGCTATACGTGTCGATGGGCGACGTGGCAGCATCCGGAGGATACTATATTTCCTGCGGAGCGGACGTGATCTACGCTCAGCCGGCCACACTGACAGGCTCCATAGGCATTTACGGCATGATTCCTGAAATCAGCGGTCTGGTAACGGACAAATTAGGAGTAAACACAGCAACCGTGTCGACAAACAGCAACGGTAATTTCCCGTCGCTGCTCGCTCCCATGACACCTGCACAGAAAGAAAAAATGCAACGCTACATAGAGCGTGGCTATGACCTGTTCACCCGCCGCTGCGCCGAAGGGCGCCACATAAGTCAGGATTCAATCAAAACCATAGCCGAAGGCCGCGTATGGGACGGCGCTACCGCACAGCAGATCGGTCTGGTGGACCGTCTTGGCTCACTACACACCGCCATCACCGGCATGGCAGCCGACCTCGGTCTGAAATCATATCAGGTGGCGACCTATCCCAAAACCGACAGCCAATGGTGGGAAGAACTGCTTGAGATGGAAGATCTGGCCGAAGTGTCGGGCATAGACTCCGAGACTCTCGAACTGTACCGCCACCTCCATCAGATCAAAAATGCTCCGCGTGTGCAGTCACGCATGGAAACCATCGTAATAAAATAAACAGAAACTATCCATTTAAGACAAATCCCCGGTAAGGCCGTGTCGAAGAAAAAACGCGTAAACCCCATACTATCCACCCTGCTCCTCAAGCCGCTTTCGCTGGCCTACGGAGCGGTCACGGGCACACGCAACAAAATGTTTGACTTCGGCATCCTCGCCCAGCGGGAATTTGACATTCCGGTGTTGGTGGTGGGCAACATAGCCGCAGGCGGCACCGGCAAGACCCCCCACACGGAGTATCTGGTCGATCTGCTACGCTACCGTTTCAACATAGCGGTGCTGTCGCGCGGATACAACCGGCGCACAAGCGGATTCATCCTTGCTACGCCTAAATCCACAGCAAAGGACATAGGCGACGAGCCGTATCAGATCTATCGAAAATTCGGCAAGGATGTGACCGTGGCCGTATGCGAGGACCGGTGCAAAGGCATTGACGAACTCAGGGCCATAGACCCGTCGATCAATCTCGTCATTCTCGACGACGCTTTCCAGCACCGCTATGTGAAGCCTACCGTTGCCATAGTCCTCACCGAACACTCGCGCCCCGTATTCTCAGACTCCGTGCTGCCGGCCGGACGCCTGCGCGAATCGTCAGACTCTCTGAAACGCGCCGACATAGTCATCGTGACCAAATGCCCGCCGGAAATGCGCCCGATGGACTACCGACTGTTTGTGAAACATCTTAATATGTTTCCATGGCAGAAACTCTATTTCACGAAGTATGCCTACGGCTCACCCGTGGCCGTATTTCCCGACAAAGCAGGCACAGCTCCGTTTTTCAACGCCATGACCGAATCGGACCATATTCTGGCCATGGCCGGAGTGGCCAATCCCGCGCCGTTCATCAAGTACCTTAAAGGCTACCGAGCTAAAGTAAGGGCCTTGATCTTTCCGGACCATCACAACTTCGACCGTCAGGACATCAGACGTCTGCTTGAAAAATGCAAGTCAATGCCTGATCCGGAACGCACATTCATAATCACAACCGAGAAAGACGCCATGAGACTGCGCTCGCTCGCCTTCGTGCCGCGTTCACTGGCGCAACGGCTGTTCTATATTCCGGTCAAAGTGGAGTTCATTCCCAATCCCACATCCGAAAACGCAGCCGGCGACGAAGATTTCGAGGAAACGCTCATGTCAGCGCTGACAAAGCCAAAACATTCAACGTGATTATCACGTTATTATTCAAACATAACCACAGAAATCCCTAACCGACATGTTAGAACAGATCAGACAAACAGCCGACTACGTACGTTCGCGCGTGGAAGGCGAAATGCCCAAAACGGCCATAATCCTCGGCACCGGTCTCGGCGCTCTTGTGGATCATATCGAAAACAAACAGTTCATCCCCTACACCGACATACCCAACTTCCCGCTGTCGACAGTAGAGGGCCACAGCGGAAACCTGATTTTCGGCACTCTCGGCGGCAAACGCGTGATGGGAATGCAGGGTCGTTTCCATTACTACGAGGGATATGACATGAAACAGGTGACTTTCCCCGTGCGCGTAATGAAAGCACTTGGCATCAGCACCCTCTTCGTAAGCAATGCCGCAGGTGGCATGAACCCGGCATTCGAGATCGGCGACATCATGATCATCACCGACCACATCAACCTTTTCCCGGAACATCCGCTCCGCGGCAAAAACTTCCCCGAACTCGGCACACGGTTCCCCGACATGAGCGACGCATACTCTTCGCGACTCATCAAGCAGGCTCTGAAAATCGCCGAAGAAAAAGGCATACGCGTGATGCAAGGCGTGTACATAGGCACACAGGGTCCCACGTTCGAGACTCCGGCCGAGTACCGCTATTTCCACCGCATCGGCGGCGACGCTGTGGGCATGAGCACGGTGCCTGAAGTCATCGTGGCCCGTCACGGCGGCATGGAGGTGTTCGGCGTGAGCGTCATCACTGACCTCGGAGTGGAGGGAGTGGTGGAAGTGGCCACACACGAAGACGTGCAGAGAGCCGCTGAAGCCGCACAGCCCCGCATGATGGAGATCATGCGTGAACTCGTAAGCCGTTTCGAAGAATAATGGCCGAGCTTCCGGAAACCGAAATAGCCAAGCTCGGAGAGTTCGGCCTGATCGACCGTCTCACCGCCGGACTGGAAAAGCATAACGGCTCGACCGTCACCGCCGTAGGCGACGACGCCGCCGTGATGCAGTACGGTGAGGACAGCGACACACGCGTGTTGGTGACCACCGACATGCTTCTCGAAGGCGTGCATTTCGATCTCACATACGTGCCGCTGAAGCATCTGGGATATAAAGCCGCCGTAGTCAATTTCTCCGACATATACGCCATGAACGGCACTCCGCGACAGATCACGGTGGGACTGGGCGTGTCGAAACGCTTCACGGTGGAGCATCTCGAAGCACTGTATTCCGGCATACGTCTCGCATGCGAAGTCTACGGTGTTGATCTTGTGGGCGGCGACACCACATCATCGCGCGCGGGTCTGGTGATCTCCATCACCTGCATCGGCGATGCCAAGGCCTCGGATGTGGTGCACCGAAGCGGCGCAAAAGACACGGATCTGATCTGTGTGAGCGGCGATCTGGGCGCAGCCTATATGGGGCTGCAGCTCCTTGAAAGGGAAAAGACGGCATCGGCCGGACGCTCTGACTTCGAGCCTGACTTCTCAGGCAAGGAATATCTTGTAGAACGCCAGCTTAAGCCGGAAGCCCGCCGCGACATTGTGGCCGGACTTGCCAAAGCGGGCATCACCCCCACAGCTATGATCGACGTGAGCGACGGCCTGTCGTCCGAGCTGCTGCATATATGCAAATCCTCAGGCACAGGATGCCGGGTTTATGAAGACAGAATACCGATCGACTACCAGACAGCCGTGATGGCCGAGGAGCTGAACATGAATCTCGTTACCGCCGCACTCAACGGCGGCGAGGACTATGAACTGCTGTTTACCGTGCCGCTTACAGCCCACGACGCCGTAAGCGCAATGCCCGGAGTCAAAGTGATAGGCTATATCACCAAACCTGAGACCGGATGCGCCCTGATAGGCCGCAACGGAGAAGAACTGCCGCTGAAAGCCCAGGGATTCACCCATATCTGAACGTAAAAATCTTCTTACCCTTCTATCTCGGAGAGCTCCAGCCACTGGAGCTCTTTTTCGTCCAGCAGCTCCTGCACCTGAGTGTAGCGCTGCGACAGGCTGCCTATACCGTCTACCGCGTTTCCCGAAGCAAAAACCGCTTCGAGTTCCAGCTTTTCGGCTGTAAGCGACTCGATTTCCGACTCAAGCGTCTCCATAAGCTTCTTTTCCTTAAACGACAGCTTTCGCGGACGCCCTTCGGAGTTGCCGCCGCAACGGGGCTTCTCTTTCCTTGTTTTCGTGGTTTCCGCAGCAGCGGCGGCCTGCTGTCTGTCAATAAATTCACGATAGTCGGAATAATTGCCGGGAAAATCCTTGATCACGCCATTGCCGGTGAAAACAAACAGATGATCCACGATAGTGTCAAGGAAAAAGCGGTCATGACTCACTATAATGGCACATCCCTTGAAATCCGCAAGATACTCTTCCAGCAATCCCAAAGTCACGATGTCCAGATCGTTTGTCGGCTCGTCCAATATCAGGAAATTGGGCGAACGCATCAGCACCGCGGCCAGATGCAGCCGCGCCAGCTCGCCGCCGCTTAACGTGCTTATATATTTCTGCTGATCCTTCGGGGTGAACAGAAAGCGCTGGAGATACTGCATGGGCGAATGGCGCTCGCCACCCTCAAGCACTATTTCCTCGGCCAGATCGGCAATGGCATCCACCACCCTCTTGCCTTTGTCGAATTTCAGGCCATCCTGACTGTAATATCCGAAACGCACGGTCTCGCCAACGTCAAAGCGTCCGGCATCGGGCTGCACGATACCCTGCAGCATTTTGATGAATGTGGATTTGCCCACGCCGTTAGGTCCCACAATGCCGACCTTGTCATAGCGGGCGAAATTATATGTGAAATCATCCACTAAAAGTTTGTCGCCATAGCGTTTCGTGATCCCCTCGGCTTCAAAAATCTTCGATCCTATGTAGCTCGACTTCACATCAAGGCTCACGGTGCGTTCCGTATAGTCGGCCTGCGAACGCCGTTTCAGCTCATGGAAAGCGTCGATACGGAATTTCGCCTTGCCCGCACGGGCCTGCGGCTGCCGGCTCATCCACTCCTGCTCGCGGCGGAGAGTGTTGCGCACCTTGGCCAGCTCACCGGTGAGCGCGTTGAGCCGCTCGGCCCTGCGGCGCAGATACTCGTCATAGTTTCCCTGATAGGTGAATATGCCGGCCATGTCGATTTCTATGATCTTGTTGCATATACGATCGAGAAAATAGCGGTCGTGGGTGACCAGCAGCAGTGTGGTGCGCGCACGGGTCAGCCGCGTCTCCAGCCATTCTATCACCTGTATGTCGAGATGATTGGTCGGCTCATCCAGGATCAGCAGGTCCGGCTCATGGAGGAGAGCACGGGCTATGGCCACACGCTTGCGCTGTCCGCCCGACATGGTGGCCACAGGCATGGCCGGATCTGATATGCCAAGTTGCGACAGCATGCGGGTGGCCGCGTCGGGATCTTCCCACCGGCATGCACTCAGCGCCGTGGCTCCGTCAGATCCAAGATCAGGCACCTGCTCCACCAGCGCCACTTTCAGGCCGCTGCGGCGTGTCACCGTGCCGGAATCTGGCGATTCGATTCCGGCGATGATGCGGAGCATGGTGGTTTTGCCCGTGCCGTTTTTAGCTATCAGACCTATCTTATCACCCTGGTTTATACCGAAAGTCACATCGGCAAAGAGCATGCGGTCGCCATAGCTCTTGGTTAGATTCTCTATTTGCAAATAACTGACTGGTGCCATCTCAACGGATATACGTGGATATGATTTATACCGCAAATTTAACAAATTATCGGCTTTCCGTCAAACCCGTCGCCACACTGGCATATCTTCAGCGTGAAAAAGTGGGAACGGAAGCGAAGTCCTTGGCAAAATAGTGGGTATTTCTGACATTTTTTCGTAACTTTGTGGTCGCATAAAGATAAAATGATACAGACGTTTCAAATACGATCATAAATGATAGACGAAGAAGAAAAAAAAGAGGACTACGGCGCGAGTTCCATCCAGGTGCTTGAAGGTCTGGAGGCCGTGCGCAAACGTCCGGCCATGTACATAGGCGACATTTCCACCAAAGGTCTGCACCATCTGGTGTATGAGGTGGTGGACAACTCCATAGACGAGGCCCTGGCCGGCTATGCCCGCCATATAGACGTGGTGATCAACGAAGGCAATTCGATCACGGTGGTCGACGACGGCCGCGGCATCCCCGTGGACATGCACGAGAAAGAGCATAAAAGCGCCCTCGAGGTGGTGCTGACGGTGCTTCATGCCGGCGGCAAATTCGACAAAGGCTCATATAAAGTGTCGGGCGGCCTGCACGGCGTGGGTGTGAGCTGTGTAAACGCCCTGTCGACCTATCTGCGTGCCGAGGTGCGGCGCAACGGCAACGTGTACATGCAGGAATATTCCTGCGGAAAGCCGACCTCCGAGCTGCAGATCATCGGCACCAGCGATACCACCGGCACAGCCGTGACCTTCCAGCCGGATGCCTCGATTTTCATCGATACCGTATATAACTACGACACTCTGGCCAACCGCCTGCGTGATCTGGCATATCTCAACGCTGGAATCAAGCTGACTCTCACCGACAAGCGCCAGCGCGACGCCGAAGGCAACGCCCGCTCCGAGACATTCTATTCAGAAACCGGTCTGGAGGATTTCGTGCGCTATATCGACGCTGCCAAAGAGCCGCTGATACAGGATGTGATCCATCTGAACACGGAGCGTCAGGGAATACCGGTGGAAGTGGCCCTGACCTACAACACTTCGTTCAACGAAAACGTATATTCATTCGTCAACAACATCAACACCATCGAGGGCGGCACACACCTGACAGGATTCCGCCGCGGACTGACTTCCACCCTCAAAAAGTATGCCGAGGAAAACAAGATGCTCGACAAACTGATCAAACAGAAGGTGGACATAGACCCGTCGGACTTCCGCGAGGGTCTGACGGCTGTAGTGTCGGTGAAGGTGATGGAACCCCAGTTCGAGGGACAGACCAAGACCAAACTCGGCAACAACGAAGTGATCGGCGCCGTACAGACTGCCGTGGCCGAAGCCCTGAAAGATTATCTCGAAGAGCATCCGCAGCAGGCCAAGACCGTGGTGGAGAAAATCATTCTCGCCGCCACAGCGCGCCACGCGGCCTACAAAGCCCGCACGGAGATACAGCGCAAGTCGCCCCTGGGCGGTGGCGGACTCCCCGGCAAACTGGCCGACTGCTCAAGCCGCACGGCCGAGGACTGTGAGCTATTCATCGTCGAAGGTGACTCGGCAGGCGGATCGGCCAAACAGGCACGCGACCGCCGCTTCCAGGCCATCCTGCCCATACGAGGCAAGATCCTGAACGTGGAGAAAGCCATGGACCACAAGATCTACGAAAATCAGGAAATCACGGCCCTGTTCCGCGCGCTGCGTGTGACTGTAGGCACGGAGGACGATCCCAAAGAGGTAAACATCAGCAAGATCGCATATCACAAGATCATCATCATGACCGACGCCGACGTCGATGGCTCGCACATCGACACTCTGCTGATGACTTTCTTTTTCCGCCGCATGCGTCCAGTGATCGACAACGGCTATCTCTACATCGCTTCGTCGCCGCTCTACAAAGTGTCCAGAGGAAAGCAGGAAGAGTATTGCTGGGATGACCGCCAGTTGCGTGAAGCCATGGAGAAGCTCGGCCCCACCGCCAAGGTGCAGCGCTACAAAGGTCTGGGCGAAATGGACGCGTCGGAACTCAAGGAGACCACCATGGATCCTGAACGCCGCATACTCAAGCAGGTGACAATCAACGACGCAGCCGAAGCCGACCGCATCTTCTCGATGCTGATGGGCGAAGACGTGGCACCGCGCCGCGACTTCATCGAGTCCAACGCCGTCTACGCCACCATCGACGCCTAAGGCCGCAAGGCATGAACAATTAAAAAAGGATGAAAAATGGGGGCTAAATCACTGCCTTCGTTTTTCATCCTCGATATTTCAACATCAACATAGGGAATTTTGTTAAACTGATATCATGAGCACATCAAGTTCAAAACGCGGCGACGCGAAAATAAACGCGAAAATCGCCGAATATATCTCACAGCAGAAGAACAATACGTTCAACTACCGCCAGGTCTCGGCAGCCATAGGAGCCAAGACAGCCGTCAGACAGCGCCAAGTGGCCATGCGGCTCGCCGAAATGGCTTTCGACGGCGAACTCGTGGAGACTTCGCCGGGAAAATACAAGGCCCCCAGCCGATCAAATTTTGTGAGCGGAGTGTTCGTGCGACGCTCCAACGGCAAAAATTCAGTAGTAACCGATCCGGACGGAGAGAGCATTTTTGTGGCCGAACGCAACTCAATGCACGCCCTGAACGGTGATCACGTACTTGTGTCAGTGGCCGCACGGCGCCGCGGCGTAGAACCGGAGGCCGTAGTGGTGAAAATCACCGAGAAAGCCGACCAGCGGTTTATTGGAGTGCTTCAGGTGCAGAAATCGTTCGCATATCTGCGCACCGACTCCAAATTTATAGCCACCGACATAATCATACCCAAAAATAAACTCAAAGGCGGCTCGACAGGCGACAAAGCCGTTGTACGCATCACATCATGGCCTGAAGAATCAAAGCATCCGGAAGGCGAAGTGGTGGACGTGCTCGGCCGAGAAGGAGAAAACAATGCCGAGATCCATGCGATACTGGCGGAATTCGGTCTGCCGTATCATTATCCGGAATCAGTGGAGAAAGCCGCTGAAAAAATCGGCGACGGCATAACGGCCGAGGAGATAGCACGCCGCGAGGACCTTCGCCACGTGCTAACGTTTACCATCGACCCCAAGGACGCAAAGGATTTCGATGACGCACTGTCGCTCAGGCCACTTGCCAACGGCCATCTGGAAGCGGGAGTGCATATCGCCGACGTGACCCATTATGTGCAGCCAGACACCGCACTGGACCGCGAAGCCCAGAAACGCGCCACATCGGTCTATCTGGTAGACCGCGTGGTGCCGATGCTGCCCGAGCATCTGTCCAACGGCATCTGCTCTCTGCGCCCCGATGAGGAGAAACTTGCTTTTTCCTGCATCTTTGAGATCGACGAACAAGGCACCGTATATTCCCACCGCATAGGCCGCACAGTGATCAAAAGCAACCGCCGCTACACCTACGAGGAAGCCCAGGAGATCATCGAGACAGGCCGTGGCGACTATGCCGAAGCCATTCTGACGCTCGACCGCATAGCAAAAGCACTAAGGAAAAAGCGTTTTGACAACGGGGCAATGGAGTTTGACCGCGCCGAAGTAAAGTTTGACATCGCACCCGACGGCACACCCCTGGGAGTGTACTACAAAGAGTCCAAAGACTCCAACAAACTTGTGGAAGAGCTAATGCTGCTCGCCAACCGAACAGTGGCGGCCTATATCGGCAAACCCGCAGGAGGAAAGAAAGCAAAAGCATTCGTCTACCGTATCCACGATCAGCCAGACGCCACAAAACTGTCGGATCTCGCAAATCTGGCCGCGACTTTCGGCTATAAGATACGCACCACAGGAACTCCAAAAGACGTGAACCGCAGTATAAACAAAATGCTGAAAGAGATAAAAGGGCGCGCGGAGGAGAATCTGCTGTCAGTTCTGGCTATAAGGTCTATGGCCAAAGCGGTCTATTCCACAAGCAATATAGGGCACTATGGCCTGTGTTTCGACTTCTACACACACTTCACATCTCCGATACGCCGCTATCCGGACATGATGGTGCACCGGCTGCTGGCCAGATATCTGGAAAACGGCAGATCTGTCAGTGTGGACAAACTGGAGGAACAGTGTGAGCATTCGTCCAAAATGGAACAGCTGGCAGTGAGCGCCGAGCGCTCGTCGATCAAATACAAGCAGGTAGAGTATATGCAAAGCCACCTCGGCGAGGAATTCCCCGGAGTGATATCGGGCGTTACGGAATGGGGCCTGTATGTGGAACTGACCGAAAACATGTGTGAAGGCCTGGTGCCGGTACGCGATCTGGCCGATGACTATTATGAATTCGACGAACGCAACTACCGTCTGGTGGGACGTCGCCATAACGTGAGCTATCGTCTCGGCGACAATGTGGTGGTGAAAGTAGCGCGTGCGGATCTGCAGAAACGCCAGCTTGATTTTGTGTTGGTCAGCGATGACGGCAATGCCATGCAGCGCGAGATGCCGGCGCCCCGCAAGCGTAGTCACGACCGCTCGTCAGCACGCCGAAAGTAACAGAGAGTCCGTGCGGCTCCATCCTTGAGTGCGGTTGCGCAGTGTCATGGTCACCATGCCTGCGCAACCGCTCACGTTTTTACGGATCACACGCATCAGTTCCGCCACAGAGCAGACTCCGCATATTTCACGGTTGAACACCACTGTGCCGCGGTGAACCAGAGTGACAAAAAGAGTATCGGAAATCGAGAACTTTGCCATAACATTCTAATCATTTTATTTACTGTGACAAAGTTCAGCCGCAACAGGGCATAATATATGCCCATGTACATTAAAATATGCAAATCGAGCTAATATATATCAAAACAGATCAAATAATTGTTATATATTATAAAAAGTTATGTACTTTTGTCTTGAAAAACATACCATCGGTTGGACTTTTCATTATATCTAAGCCGGACTGATGTAAATGACATTCGTTTATGGAACAAGCATTCGTTAAAAATGATATGATGGTCTGGTGTTTGTCGGCAGTGTTTATCATGTCGCTTGCAATTACCGGTCTTCTTATACCGAAGATATTACTTATAGCATATCGCAAAAATCTATTCGACATTCCGGACGCCCGCAAGATACACACAAGCCGCGTGCCACGGCTTGGCGGCATAGCGTTCGTGCCCGCCATCATCATCTCGATCGCCATGATTTTCGGACTCAGCGAAAGTGATACCGTGATCCGCTCGGGCGACATTGCGGAGCCATCCATGCCCTTCGGCATCTGCGGTCTGTTGCTCCTGTATATCACAGGCATATCCGATGATCTGATCGGAGAGCGCTATAAAGCCAAACTGGCCATGCAGATAGCAGCGGCCGGTCTGATGCTGTGCAGCGGACTTTGCATCTGCAACCTTCACGGTTTTTGGGGCATTTATGACTGGCCGCAGTGGAGCGCATACATTCTCACGGCGCTTGTGGTCGTGTTTATTGTAAATGCAATCAATCTGATAGACGGTATCGACGGTCTGGCTTCCGGACTCAGCGCAGTGGCATGTGCGTTTTTCGGTGTTGTATTCGCCTGCAGCGGCAACACGTTTCACGCGTTGCTGTCGTTTGCCACACTCGGCACCATAGTGCCATTTTTCTATTACAACGTGTTCGGCAACGAGAAGATGAGACGCAAGATATTCATGGGCGACACCGGCTCATTGTGCATCGGCTTCATTCTGGCCTATCTGGCAGTGAGCATGAGCGACGTACATATCCGCGGTGTATTTTCAGGATTCAATCCGATAGTGGTGGCTTTCTCTCCGTTGCTGGTGCCATGTCTCGACGTGCTCCGAGTGTTCATACACCGACTGCGCTTCCACCGCAGCCCGTTTATGCCCGATTGCAGCCACATCCATCATAAACTGCTTGCTTTGGGGCTGTCGGCTCCCAAGGCTATGGCTATGATAATCGCCATATCAGCTATTTTGGTGGCAGTCAACGTACTCCTTTCCGCATCGGTAAATGTGACATACCTTCTGGCCGGAGATATTGGAATATGGATTCTCTTCAACATCGCTCTGACCCGCCGGATACTGCACCTGCGCCATATCAGCCGGTTGCCGTCAAACGGTTCTTTTCTTTGAGCGCTCTTTCTCTGGCCCGCAGGCCATACAGGCAAGCCTTATGACCTTATTTTATCATAGACACACGGATTCTGCGCCCCTTGATCTTACCGGCGTTAAGCGCCAACACGGCAGCAGCGGCGTCGGCGGCTTTTACTGCGGCTATGGCCCTATGGTCGTGTACGGCTATGAGACCTACGCTGTCAGGCGCAATACCGGCCTGACGAACAAGCGCGCCCATAATGTCGCCTTTCGACAGTTTCTCACGCTTGCCGGCGTGAAAATACAGGCTCAGCATGGTCCTGCGCCACGTATTCCCGTCTGACGAAGGCTCAGGTTCAAACAATGGCAGTCCGGCATAAGCTTCGGGCAATTTTTCTCCCGGTCCGGTGATCACATAGACAGCGCCATCGGCACCCATGCGTCCGGCACGCCCGTTTCGGTGTGTCCAGACTTCGGACTGAACAGGGAGATGGTAATGTATCACCGACTCCACCTGTGGGATGTCCAGTCCGCGTGCAGCCAGATCCGTTGCCACCAGTATGGGCGATGTGCCGTTGGCAAACATATCTATGGCCGTTTCACGATCCTGCTGATCCATGGCTCCATGATACAGTGCCGCTGGAAAATGCCGTTTCACAAGAAAAGAGTGTACGCGCTCTGCGCTTTCACGATGATTCACAAACACTATGGTGCGCTCATGGGGCACTGCACCAAGCAACCCGGCAAGGGTGTCGAGTTTATCGGCGACAGGGCTTTTAATCTTCCGGATGTCAAGCCGCGGCACTCCTGCGGAATCAGAAGAATAGTCGAGCAACAGCGGTGACTTAAGTTTCAGGAAGTCGGGATATTCGGCCAGAGCCGTGGCCGATGTGAGCACCATAAAACCGACAGATTGCATCGAACGCACTATCCGCTTCATCTCTTCTGCAAATCCAAGCTCAAGCGACTTATCGTATTCGTCAAGTACGAGCAACGACGTGTGCCTGAGGTCGAGGTGCCTGCGGTTGATATGGTCGAGAAGGCGTCCGGGAGTGCCCACCACCACATCAGGCACCGCGCTTTCCAACGAACGCGTCTCGTCGAGCATTGAATGGCCGCCATAGAGTGCCGTCACTCTAAGTCCTGGCGCTATAGAGCCCATGACCTTTGCGATCTGCAACACAAGCTCACGTGCCGGAGCTATCACGACAGCAGCAGCTCCGGAGCGGGCCCCTCCTGCATGGATCCGTCTGAGCACAGGCAGAGCGAATGCAAGAGTCTTGCCAGAACCGGTAGGAGCCACCAGCACCACCTCGGGCGCCTTCACCTCGGCCATTTCATGCTGCATAGGGGTAAGATTCTCCACATGCAGTCTCTCACGGGCTGCCTTCAATATTTCTTTCAATTCCATATAAGCACAAAGTTACGGCAAAAACCTGACAAATAAAAACCATACTGCGGCCGCATGCAGACACACAACGGCCGCCCAGATCATCCAGCCACTACATTTCACAGGTTTTTTAATCGGATTTCATGATCTTAAGCGTCAGGCACACCGTTTTTATGGATTTTCAGTCATTTATATTACTTGAATGGGGAAAATTTTGTACTTTTGTGGGCCATGTTGGAACAACTCCTTGAATCTTACCGCTCCGTATCGTTGGAGGAAATGGGAAAAGTCAAACTGCTCAACCGTGTGGACACAAAATTCGTGACCACGCGCAAGGGATTGTGTGACCTTCTCCGGCTTGCATCCGACGACTATTTCATTCAGGAAATCGAGGGGCGCAAGGTCATGCCATATACCACTCTCTATTTCGACACGCCTGACAGACAGATGTATGCCGAGCACCAGCGCGGACGTAAAAACAGACAGAAAATAAGGGTGCGCCGCTATGAAAGCAGCGGTGTGTCTTTCTTAGAGGTCAAACGCAAGAACAACAAAGGGCGCACAGACAAAAAACGCATGGAAATCGCAGACCGTGTGCCACAGCCGTCGGAATATTCCGAATTCTTGGCAAAATATTCGCGTTACAATCCTCTGAATCTGAAACCACAGCTGAGCAACGCTTTCTACCGTATCACTCTGGTGAACTCGGCCATGACCGAACGGCTCACCATCGACACAGACCTGCGGTTTGTCAATGAAGTCACCGGAATCGAACAGCAAATGGACAATCTGGTCATCATTGAAGTGAAACGCGACGGACTGACGCACTCTCCGGTGCTCGGAATGCTCAACAGGCTCCGCATTCATTCATCAGGCTTCAGCAAATACTGCATAGGCATGACCGTGACCAATCCGGCACTCAAAAGCAACCGCTTCAAGGAGCGGGTAAGATTCGTGAGACGCCTGATGGACAATAATTAACCTGCATACAATAAACCAACTATTATCATCCCTACCCCACACCTGACAAATACCAATGGAAGAAAATCTTGAAGCGACGTTCGATGCCACCGCATCAATCCTTTCAAACTCCAAATCACACATCTGGCAGATGTTCAATCCCTCCACATTCGATGTAGCCGACATCTGGGAACTGCTGATCCGTTTCCTTTTCAACGCGGCAGTAGTCACATTCATCATACATCTGCTGTATTATCCCAAAAGCCGGCGCCGTGACTATTATTTCACATTCTCCCTGATAAGCGTCAGTGTGTTTTTCCTTATATTCCTCCTTGGCGGAGTGAAACTGAAAGTCGGATTCGCGCTCGGTCTGTTTGCCATTTTCGGCATCATACGCTACAGGACCGAATCAATGCCTGTGCGCGAAATGACCTATCTTTTCGTCATCATAGCCATTTCCGTGATCAATGCACTTGCCGACCATCTGCTCCAGGCTCTGGTGGCCAACGTCTTGTTTATCGGATGGATATGGCTCTGCGAAAGCACCCATTGGCTGAAGCATGTGGCATCAAAATTAGTGTTGTATGACCGCGTCGAACTGACATCGCCCGAACGCAGGGCCGAACTGATCGAAGATCTGCACAAGCGCACCGGTCTCGACATACGCCGCGTGGAAGTAGGCCACATCGACTTTTTGCGCGACACCGCCATGCTGAAAGTCTATTATATTCCGGACGACAATGGCGGCAATTCCGTGGACAATATGCTCAAATTCCCCAAAGAAGGCCAATGATACGTCAGATCAAAACTACTGCCGCGTGCATAGCGGCGTCTATGGCCATTGGCACAGCATCATCAGCCACAGCGCAGGGATTTGTCGGATCGGCAGATGTGAAGCTGTCGCTTCCTGCCAATATGGACATTTCGGCCGACGTGGAATACCGCACCGCCGACCGCCTGAAGCACACCGACCGCTGGGGTCTCGGAGCAGGACTCGGATATAAGGTCAACAAACACCTTAAAATCCATGCGGGCTATAACTTCTATCAGGAATTCAATCCCGCATCGACAGACCGCAAAGGACGTGATGTAAACTCATTCTGGGCCAGCAAACACCGCGCATACGCAGGCCTGACCGGCTCGATAAAAGTCTGGAAATTTGAATTCTCGCTACGTGAACGGTATCAGTACACATATCGTACGGAACTTGAAGTGCCGAGGTTTGACGAAGGCGAGCCGGACGGAAACAAAACCGTCGACGCCAAAAGCAAACATGTGCTGCGCTCCAGACTGCAGGTCTCATTCAAACCTTATAAGAAATGCCGCTTTGAACCATACGCCAGCTATGAACTGTATTCCCTGCTGCACACTCAAAACCATACCGAACATGCGGGCACTGGCGGCAAGGCGGTAGACAAATGGCGCATAACAGCCGGATGTTCATACAAGATCAACCGGCATAACTCGGTGGAACTTTTCTATCGTTACGTTCACGCCACCGATCCCGACGAATATGATGCCGCCAACCAGATCGGAGTGTCATATTCTCTTAAATTCTGACACCCCTCGGACTTCGGCTATATACTATATCTCTACTCTTTGCGCAGTATCTGGACAAAATCCTGAAATACAATCGGCATCCACATGTGTCCGGAACGCTCACCGCAATTGGTCGGATATTTAATAT
>Ga0209694_1001096_pt1 | contig 32888 bp, 30 predicted proteins | sample GluameincwithD2O_FD_187499 | JGI IMG/M metagenome (GOLD analysis project Ga0209694, IMG submission 187499) | Mouse cecum microbial communities from Vienna, Austria - Glucosamine amended microcosms incubated with D2O (SPAdes) (version 2) | ecosystem: Host-associated > Mammals > Digestive system >... | reverse complement strand
TGGTCGTCGTTTTTTTCCCATTCCGAATGCCTTGTTGAGCATAATAAGTAGGATCCTTTGCGTGTTTATCATAGAATAGCTTCATATCAACATCACCCTTTACTATTCTATCACAAATATACAACATGTACAACATAAAAATAAGAATAATTTGACAAAAAAATACAGGATTCATGCGGCCTGCAACTATTTTTTCATTTATTCAAGTGTCGAACTCCCGGACTATCGTTCCGGTGGATGAGAAGCATTTCCGGGTCCGGGTGCTGGCGGCGGTCAGCCCGCAGTTTTTCGGATGGGTGGCAGGAATCGGAGATAAGATGTGTATCGGGGCGCCAGAGCATGTCAAAGAAGCGTACAGGGAGTACCTGCTGCACATTTTGGAAGGATACGGATAGAAGGAACGGCAACAGTTTTGGAACTTATGATATAAATCATGGAAAACCCCTCGGTTATGTGGTACAATATGTACAATAGCAATATGTCAAAATACGATAAAGAGAGGGTAAAAAGATGGGAAACATATTTGACATTTTAGGACCTGTTATGGTTGGGCCATCCAGTTCTCATACTGCGGGGGCAGCCAGGATTGGACTCATTGCCAGACAGCTTTTTGGAAGACAGCCGGAAAAAGCAACGGTTTATCTTCACGGTTCATTTGCAGCCACAGGAAAGGGACATGGGACGGATAAGGCACTCATCGGCGGACTTCTGGGGATGAAGCCGGACGACATGCGTATTCCGGACAGTTTCAATGTCGCGAAGGATGAAGGTATGGAGTTTGTGATCGAGAATAAGGATTTCAAAGAAGCCCATCCAAATACTGCGCGGATCTATATGGAGGCGGAAGGAATCCCGTCCATGTGGGTTCAGGCGTATTCCATCGGCGGAGGCAGGATAAGAGTATGTAAGCTTGACGGAATCGATGTGAATTTCAGCGGAGAGAGCAATACGCTGATCATCCGTAACGTGGATGAACCAGGACGGGTGAAGGATGTGTCTGTAGCGCTCAGCGATGCCCAGATCAATATAGCGACGATGCAGCTTTTCAGGGATAAGAAGGGCGGGATTGCAGTTATGGTCGTTGAGATTGACGAGGTCATTCCGCAGGAAGTAATCGACAACCTTGTGGGCAAACCGGGAATTATCCGAGTGAAATTCCTGAGTTCGAACTAAATTCATGGAGGATTAAGAGTATGTCATATCAATCAATGGAAGAGGCTTACGAAAGATGCGAAAGAGACAGCCTCGAATTCTGGAAGGCTGTACAGTTAGAGGATGCTCACGAAAGAGGTGTGAGTGAGGAGGATTCATGGAATCAGATGAAATATATGTGGCAGGCGATGTTAGACGGTCTTGATGCCTATGAGCCGGACTTAATGTCAAGGAGCGGCCTTGTGGGAACCGAGGGCGCGAAGATGGATGCATACCGCAAATCTGCCGAACCGCTTTGCGGAGATTATATCGCAAAGGTAATATCCAATGCACTGAAGATGGGATGTAACAACGCCTGTATGAAGCGGATCGTGGCGGCGCCGACTGCAGGAGCGTGCGGTGTGCTGCCGGCAGTGCTCGTTACTTATTACCGGGAGTTTGAAGTGTCGGAAGAGAAGATGATCGAGGCGATGTATGTGGCGGCAGGTGTAGGTCAGATCATCGCGAACCGTGCTTATCTTGCAGGGGCTTCCGGCGGATGCCAGGCAGAGATCGGCTCCGGTTCCGGTATGGCGGCAGCAGCCATCTGTCATGTGAGAGGCGGGGAGACTGAGCAGCTCGGACATGCTTGTGCCATGGCCCTTAAGAACCTGATGGGGCTTGTCTGTGATCCGGTGGCCGGCTTGGTAGAGGTTCCCTGCGTGAAGAGAAATGTAGTGGGTGCGGTCAATGCACTGTCGGCGGCCGATATGGCTCTTGCCGGCATCGTAAGCCAGATTCCGGTGGATCAGGTTATTGACGCTATGAAAGAAGTCGGGGATAAGATGGACGTAACCCTGCGTGAGACGGCCCTTGGCGGTGTCGCTATGAGTCCGAGAGGGCAGGAAGTGTCAGAAAAGCTCAATGCATAAAAGTGAAAAAGAGACAGGAGCACCATCGCTTTAGCTGGGAGAAGCTTCACGCCAGTTAAAGCGGCGGTGCTTTTTATGTTTTTGGCAGAGAACTGTTTAGAGCATTTTACGGAGGACTGGGAGGATATTTTTGAGAGGATAAGGTTTGCGGATATGAGACGAAGTTTAAAAGAGATAACATTGCGGCTGATATTATTGTTTGCCGGGCTCGTCATTGCCCATCTCGGTGTGACGTTGTTTTTACTGACGGAGCTTGGGGCTGACCCGTTCAACGTTTTTGTGCAGGGGATTTTCCGGACGTTAAGCAGAGGCGTAAGATTGCTGACGCACGGCTATACGCATGTGTCTATCTGCATTATCATCATACTTGTGCTTTTGGTGATCGACAGAAGCTATATTAAGATCGGAACAGTGGTATGCATGGTATTTGGAGGCCCGATCATTGACTTTTTCACGCGCCTTTTTGACGGTGTCATCCATTCGGGAAATCCATTTGCCATGCGGATACTTACACTTGCGGCGGGATGTGTGATTCTGGCTTTTGGCATGACCATCGTCATAAAGTCTGACGCGGGTACGGGGCCGAATGACCTGGTGGCGATCGTGATTAGTGACAAGCTGTCAAAACCTTTTGGGCGTGTGCGTATCATCGTAGATTTCTGCTTTGTTGCCATTGGTTTTTTCCTGGGCGGAGCTGTGGGGGTCGGGACGATTATCAGCGCATTTCTTGTGGGACCCATTGCGGGAGTATTTCTGCCTTTTAGTGAAAGAATAGTGGATCGTGTGATTTCTGCAGCGGATTCTAAATAATAAATAAATTTAGCTAAATTTATTGCGAAATTTATAGAAAATAATTTTCAAAATATTTAGAACATGATACAATATATGATATAAAACCAATGAAGAGAGGTAGAATAATGCGAAAGATTATCAACGCACCGGATAATGTCGTGGCAGAGATGATGGAGGGCTACATCAGCGCTTACGGGAAATATTATGAAAAGCACCCGGAAGTAAACGGCGTTATCCTTAAGCAGAAAAGAAAGGACAAGGTGGCTCTCGTTATCGGCGGCGGAAGCGGGCATGAGCCGATGTTCTCAGGATTTGTCGGGAAAGGGCTTGCGGATGCGGCAGCCTGCGGCAATATCTTCGCGTCGCCGGATCCGAATACCATCTATGAGACGGCCAAAGCAGTCGATCAGGGGAAGGGTGTTCTTTTTGTGTACGGCTGTTACGCAGGGGACAACTTAAACTTCGACATGGGCGAGGAGTTTTTGAACGACGAGGGAATCCCGACTGCCCATGTGCGCGTGTGGGACGATGTGGCGTCAGCGCCGAAAGACAGGATGGAAGACCGCCGGGGGATTGCGGGAGATGTGTTTGTCGTAAAAGTTGCAGGCGCGGCCTGTGACGCGGGGCTGTCCCTTGAGGAAGTGACAAGAGTGACGGAAAAAGCGAGGGATAACACAAAGACCATCGGAGTAGCCACAGCTCCGGCACAACTTCCGGGCATTGACAAGCCGATCTTCGAGCTGCCGGAAGGGGAGATCGAGTACGGCATGGGGCTTCACGGGGAAAGAGGTGTCCTCCGCACGACGTGGCAGGACGCGGATGTGCTTGTGGAAAAGATGTACGAGCAGATAATGGAGGATGCGGATCTTAAAGCAGGCGACGAGGTGTGCGTCCTGGTAAATGGCCTCGGCTCCACCACTATCACAGAGCTTGCCATCGCTTACCGGAAGGTGAAAAAGCTTTTAGATAGGGACGGGATCAAAGTGCATGACACTGATCTTAACAGCTACTGTACCAGCCAGGAGATGGGGGGATTTTCCATCACACTGTTTAAACTGGACGAGGAGCTTAAGACCTATTACGACATGCCGTGCTATTGTCCCTTTTACGCAAAAGGTGAGCTGGCAGGAGCCAGAGCCGAAACCGGGAAACCTGGATATGACGAGGACGCGGTATCCGGAGATACTTGTGCAGCGGACGGAGACGGCGCCCTGTCCGCGGAGGAGCCGGAGTTTGATGAAAATGATACGGCGGCGGCAGAGATTGTAAGGAGTAAGGAAGGCGTTCTTACAGAGCTTAATGCGGCAGATGCCAGGAATATGCTTCTCTATATCGCAGATAAGATCATTGCAAAGAAACCGTATCTGACGGAGATTGACAGTGCCATCGGGGACGGGGACCACGGGATCGGAATGGCAGGCGGTATGCAGAAGGCAAAGAAAAAGCTCCTTAAAATGGAAGGGGAAGAGAATGTATATGCGGTCTTCGAGGCAGCCGGAAAAGCAATGCTTCTTTCTATGGGCGGGGCGTCCGGAGTCATCTTCGGAAGTCTCTATCTTGCAGGTGCAAAGGGGATGGTGGCTAAGAGTGCATTGACGGCAGAGGATCTTGCCGAGATGGAAAGAAAGAGCCTTGCGGCTATCCAGGAGAGAGGAAAGGCCAAGGTCGGTGATAAGACGATGGTGGATGCACTGGTTCCGGCCGTAGAGGCGATGGAAGGGTGTTTTGGCCAGGGGCTTCTTGATATGCTTAAGGCGGCGGAAGCAGCCGCAGCGCAGGGCGTCGAGGATACGAAGAAATATCAGGCCAGATTCGGACGTGCCAAATCGCTGATGGAAAGAGCTGTCGGCTATCAGGATGCGGGGGCAACTTCCGTATGGCTTATCCTGCAGGGAATGCGTGAATTTGTAGAAGATAAGATGTAATAATATACAGCGCAGCAAACTGGACTGGTTAGATACATAAAAAATGGCTCTTTTATTCATGCCAAAACTGTTATACAGTAGGGGAAACCGAAAGGTTACTGAAAAGAAAAGAGGTTTTATTTATGAATTCTAATCTGAAAAAACTGGTTATAGCTGCGCTGTTTGCGGCTTTGTCATGTGTTGCTACGATGTCGATCCATATCCCGACACCGGGGACGGGCGGATACATCCATCCGGGTGACGGGATTGTCATTCTATCCGGTGTGATCCTTGGGCCGGGTTGGGGGCTTCTGGCGGCGGGTATCGGTTCCGCGATGGCGGATCTTTTGGGCGGATATTTCCTCTATGTGCCGATTACCTTTGTCGTAAAGGGCGCTGTTGCATTTGCCGCAGGGACAATCTACAAAAAGATTGGGAATACGCCGAAAAGCCGTTACGTGGCCGTTGTGCTCGGTGGGATTGGGGATATCGTACTGGTGGCCGGCGGGTATTTTCTGTGTGAGGTTATGCTGTACGGTGCAGCAGCCGCGGCGGCGAGTGTGCCGGCTAATCTGATACAGGGGATCGGAGGACTTATCATCGGTATTGCTTTGTATCCGGTGCTGTTATCCGTTCCGGAGCTGCGGCAGAACGCTAACGGACAGGGCAGGGCGTCCTGGTCTCAGAGCGGGCAGTGATGGAGCGTATGATCCGGTATTTGATTCGTGTATTTTGAAAAAATCTGGTTGTTGAGCCTGGAGATACGTGGTAAACTATTTGTTATAGTTGCTGCATTAGTGTATGTTCAAGAAAGGGTCACTCGGTCTATGGATTTTTACCGAACCAGATTTACTGAAAAGTTAAATGAATCACTGAAGGCAGTATCACCGATTATTGCAATTGTGGTACTGCTTAGTTTTACGATAACTCCCGTCCCTGCAAGTATCCTGCTCCTTTTTTTATTCGGAGCGGTGCTTCTGATCATCGGAATGATGTTATTTACGCTGGGAGCGGAGCTTTCGATGACGCCTATGGGTGAGCGGGTGGGAACGAAGATGGCGAATACGATGCATCTTGGAACCATCCTGCTTTTATGCTTTCTGCTTGGCTTTATCATCACGGTGTCTGAGCCGGATCTTCAGGTGCTTGCCGAGCAGGTTCCTTCCATTCCGAATGCGGTGTTGATCTTATCTGTCGCCGGCGGCGTAGGTTTTTTCCTGGCGGTGGCGATGATACGTATGCTGTTCTCGGTTCCGTTGTCTGTGTTTCTGATCTTCTTTTATATTGTTGTATTTATCCTGACGTTGTTTGCGCCGGGGGATTTTCTTGCGGTGGCCTTTGATTCCGGCGGTGTGACTACCGGACCTATGACGGTTCCGTTTATTATGGCTCTTGGTATCGGGTTTGCTGCCGTGCGAAGTGATAAACATGCAGAGGATGACAGCTTCGGACTTGTCGCTCTGTGCTCGATCGGGCCGATCCTTGCGGTCCTGCTTCTCGGACTTGTCTACCAGCCGGAGGGGACGGGCTATATGCCTGCGCCGCTGCCGGATATCCAGGATTCCGTGGAGCTCTGGCTGTGCTTCAGAGACGGTTTCCCGGCGTATATTAAGGAAATTGCCCTGTCCTTGCTGCCGATTGCGGTCTTCTTTGCGTTGTTCCAGATATTTTCCCTTAAACTTAAGAAAAAGACGTTGGTAAAGATCATCATCGGTATCGTATATACTTATGCCGGTCTGGTACTTTTTCTTACGGGGGTAAATGTGGGCTTCATGCCGGCGGGGAATTTCCTCGGACAGACGATCGCTGAGCTTCCGTACCGGTTTGTCTTGGTGCCGGTGGGTATGGTGATGGGATTCTTCATCGTAAAGGCGGAGCCGGCGGTGTATGTACTGATGGAGCAGGTGGAAGAGATTACTTCCGGGGCGATATCCGGGAAGGCGATGGGGCTTAGTCTTTCTCTCGGCGTGGCAGTTTCCGTGGGGCTTTCCATGTTCCGGGTATTGACGGGGCTTTCCATCTTTTGGTTCATCGTGCCGGGATACGTGATCGCGATCTGTCTGTCCTTCTTTGTGCCGAAGATATTTACCGCCATCGCTTTTGACTCCGGCGGTGTTGCGTCCGGGCCGATGACTGCTACATTTCTTCTGCCATTTGCGATCGGCGCGTGTCAGAGCGTGGGCGGGGATATTGTCAGGGATGCTTTCGGGATCATTGCGATGGTTGCCATGACTCCCCTTATCGCGATCCAGATTTTGGGAGCGGTCTATAAGGTGCGGCTGAGCCGGAGCAAAGCTGTCCAGGAGATGCCCGTGCTTTTGGCAGAACAGGGCGGGGGCGGACAGCCGGCTTTTGTATCTTATCTTGAAAGCTTTGGAGATGACGATATCATAGAGCTTTAGGACAGCGTTATTTTAGAGAGGAATGGAGATATCATGAATGAGATCAGCCTGATGGGAATCATCACGAACCGGGGAATGCGCGATAAGTTTATTGCCTTTTTTAAACAGAATAATATACATGTGACATTTGCGACTCTCGGGGAAGGGACTGCCAGCAGTGCAGTTCTTGACTATCTGGGCATGGAGGCGACAGAAAAAGCGCTCTATTTTGCGTTTGTCACGCCGGATACATGGAGGCATATAAGGAAAGAGCTTTATACAAAAGTGAAGATAGATATCCCCGGCAGAGGAATTGCATTTCTTATACCATTAAGCAGTATCGGCGGGAAGGGGACACTTAACTATCTCACGGCCGGGCAGGAAGTTGTTATAGAGGAGGAGAGCACCTTGAAGAATACAGATTTTGAACTTCTGGTTACCATTGCAAATGCGGGATATATCGAGACGATCATGGATGCGGCGCGCAGTGCGAAGGCGCCTGGCGGGACGGTGATCCATGCGAAGGGGACGGGAGCAGAACATGCGAAGCGGTTTCTTGGCATATCTCTCGCCGAGGAGAAGGAGATGATCTTCATCGTCGTCCGCACGGAACAGAAAAATACGATCATGCGTGCGATCATGGAGCAGGCGGGGACGAAGACGCCGGCCGGGGCAGTATCTTTCTCCCTTCCGGTTACGGGCACGGCAGGTCTTCGAATCCTTGAGGATGAGGAGCTTATGTAGGCTGAGTTTCCGGCAATGGGCGCTCAAGACGAAAAAACATGATTTTCCTGTTGACTTTATCTTGGTAAATTGATAACATTGTACCGTAGAAAAACATTAAGATAAATGAGGAGATTATGTTATGAAAAAAATAATGGTGATGATGTTAGCTTTAATGATGACACTTTCTTTGGCTGCGTGCGGAAGCGACGGCTCCAAGGCTGATTCGGGTTCTGATTCTAAGTCAGAGTCTTCCGATGGAAGTGATATGGCTTACGTGAAGGACAAGGGAACTTTAGTTGTGGGAATCACGGATTTTGAGCCTATGGATTTTAAGGATGAGAGCGGAGAGTGGGTAGGATTTGACGCAGATATGGCGAAGGCATTCGCTGAGAGCCTTGGCGTGGAAGCAGAGTTTGTGGAGATTGACTGGGACAACAAGATTATGGAGCTTGAAGGTAAGACTATCGACTGCGTATGGAATGGTATGACGCTGACTGATGAGGTGACAAGCTCGATGGAGTGTTCCAATGCTTACTGCAACAATGCGCAGGTTGTCATCGTTCCTTCCGATAAAGCTGACAAATATCAGGATACAGATAGTTTATCCGAGCTTTCCTTTGCAGTAGAGGCAGGAAGTGCAGGAGAAGCAGAAGTATCTAAGCTTAATCTTGAGTGTACGCCGGTGAAAGCACAGTCCGATGCGCTGATGGAGGTGGCTGCGGGAACATCCGATGCGGCGGTTATCGACTCCCTTATGGCGGCAGCTATGGTAGGCGAGGGAACTGGCTATGAGAACCTTACCTATACAGTTGGGTTAAACAGTGAGGAGTATGGTGTGGGCTTTCGTAAAGGCTCTGATCTTGCCGCTTCCCTGAATGATTTCTTTGCTTCCAGTTACGCAGACGGAAGCATGGCAGAGTGTGCAGAAAAGTACGGAGTCCAGGCGGCATTGATCGAACAGAAATAGATATACAGCATAACGGATTAGAAATTAGGTAATGAATGATGGAACAGATGATGGAACAGATGCCGATTGTCGTACATGCGTTGAACATCGGCTTTCTGCAAACGTTAAAATTATTTTTTGTGACGCTTATCGGTGCATTCCCGCTGGGGCTAGTGATTGCGTTTGGCTCTATGTCGGGATTTAAGCCGCTGAGCTATTTTGCCAAGTTGGTTGTCTGGATTATCAGGGGAACACCGCTGATGATCCAGCTTCTGATCATCTATTATTTTCCGGGGCTTGTACTTCACAACCCAATCTGGGGGAGCGGAGAGTCCGGACGGTTTTTGGCAGCGTCCGTGTCCTTTATCCTGAATTATGCCTGCTATTTTTCTGAGATCTACCGGGGCGGCATCCAGGGTGTTCCGGTGGGGCAGGAGGAAGCAGGGCTTGTGCTTGGCATGACAAAGAGCCAGATATTTTTTAAGATCACGCTCCTTCAGATGATCAAGCGTATCGTGCCGCCCATGTCCAATGAGATCATTACGCTGGTGAAAGATACTTCCCTTGCCCGCATTATTGCCCTGCAGGAGATCATCTGGGCAGGACAAGCCTTCATGAAAGGCTCCTACGGGATATCCGGTGCAATCTGGCCGCTGTTTTTTACGGCTGTCTACTACCTGATCTTCAACGGTATCCTGACCGTTTTGCTGGGCCGCCTGGAAGAAAAGCTTAACTATTTCAGATAACGGGGAGGGAATTATGGCGATTTTAGAGGTAGAACATATATGTAAATCTTTTAACCGTACGGAAGTGTTAAGGGACATCAGTTTTTCACTGGAAAAGGGGCAGGCGGTATCTATCATCGGTTCTTCCGGGAGCGGGAAGACAACGCTCCTTCGGTGTCTGAACTTTTTGGAACGCCCGGATCAGGGTGTGATCAAGGTAGGGGGAGAGACTCTGTTTGACTCGGCGGATCCGTCTACCCAGCTTGAGAAGGCGATTCGAAAGAAGAGGCTGCATTTTGGTCTGGTCTTTCAATCCTTTAACTTGTTTCCGCAGTACACGGCACTGGAAAATGTGATGCTGGCGAAGGAGCTTTTAGCTTCCGAGCAGCCGGAATATAAGACGAGAAAAAGGGAGATCCACGAGGAGATCCATGCCCAGGCAGAGGAGCTTTTGCTGCAGATGGGATTAAGTAACCGGATGGGGAGTTACCCCCACCAGTTGTCCGGCGGGCAGCAGCAGCGAGTAGCTATTGCCAGAGCCCTTGCCCTGGCACCGGATATCCTGTGCTTTGATGAACCTACGTCTGCGCTTGACCCGGAGCTTACGGGGGAGGTCCTCCGCGTGATCAAGGAGCTGGCGGACAAAAAGACGACGATGATCATCGTGACCCATGAGATGGCGTTTGCAAGAGATGTGGCAGACCATACGATATTTATGGATGATGGATTGATCGTGGAGCAAGGAGACCCTGTGCAGGTGTTTGAAAGCCCGAAGGAGGAGCGGACGAAGCAGTTCTTGTCGCGGTTTACGCAGGGTTAATTTGAAAAAAATATACTCTTTATGTAAATGCTGTTTGGGCGGATGATCCAGACAGCATTTTTAATATCCGGCAAATTTGTTGCTATACATATTTTGGCAAATAAGATATAATTATTAAAGTTCATGACATATCAAGGAGGAGTTAACTTATGGAAATTTTTAATAAATTACATGACGGCAGTATCTATGACCCGGGCGATGCAGATATTTTAGAACAGCAGATGGGTTACCAGGAGCTCTTATATGATTATAATATGACCAGACCCGGCGAAGGAGCAAAGCGTGCAGAGCTTTTGCGGGAAATGTTTGCGGATATTGGAGAGAATTGCTATATTGAGCCGCCCCTTCATGCCAACATGGGAGGGCATCATGTTCATTTTGGCAAGAATATTTATGCCAATTACAATCTGACTCTCGTGGATGATACCCATATCTATGTGGGCGACTATACGATGTTCGGGCCGAATGTGACGATAGCTACCGCGGGCCATCCAATTCTGCCCGAGCTTCGCCAGAGGGGGCTTCAGTATAATATGCCGGTGCGTATCGGAAAAAATTGCTGGATCGGAGCCGGGGCGGTCATCCTGCCTGGCATTACCATTGGGGACAATGTTGTAGTGGGCGCAGGAAGCGTAGTGACGAAGGATATTCCGTCCGGCGTGGTCGCAGTAGGGAATCCGTGCCGGATTCTGCGGGAAGTCGGTGAGCATGACCGGAAGTATTATTTTAGAGACAGAGAGATTGATTACGGGAAGATATAAGGATAAGACGCAGGGTGGGAGGAAACGCTATGGATTATGAAGGACAGATTTGCCGCGCGCCGATGGAACGCGCCTCTTTTATGTTGCCGGTCATGGTCGGATGCTCCTATAACAGATGTAAATTCTGCAATTTATTCCGGCATTTAAAATACAGGGAACTTCCGCTTGAGCAGGTGGAAAAGGAGCTTTTGCGGGTGAAGGAGGCAGGAGGGAGACCGAAAAAGATATTTCTGGGCGACGGCAATGCGTTTGGGCTTGGAATGCGGCGGCTTATGGACGTGCTTATGCTCATACACAGCTATTTTCCGGATTGTGACTGCGTCAACATGGATGCCACGGTTACAAGCATCCTGAGAAAGACGGATGAGGAGCTTGGGCTTTTATATGAAAACGGAGTCCGGCATCTGTATCTTGGCATTGAGTCGGGACTGGACGATGTGCTGTCGTTTATGGAAAAGGATCATGACACCTTGCAGGCATATAAGGCGGTAAGGCGCCTCCAGTCGGCGGGGATGATATTTGACGCCCATATTATGACAGGTGTGGCAGGAAAGGGGCGCGGCGCGGAGAATGCGGAGGCTCTGGCAGAGTTCTTTCACCGCACGGGACCGGCGCATGTGGTCAATTTTTCCATGTTTTTACACCGGGAAGTGCCGCTTTACCGTCATATCGCGGACGGGAGCTTTGTGCCTGCGGATGAGCTTGAAAATCTTGAGGAGGAACGGCATCTCCTGGAACGCCTGGACGTGCCTGTTTTGTATGACGGATTTCACGATTACATTGAGATGAGGGTTCGGGGAAAGCTGCCAGGAGACCGGGAGAAGATGCTTTCCAGGCTGGACACCGCCATAGAAAAGTATAAGGACGAGCCGCGCTGCTACTCTTATGTGCAGGGGGAATGCCCGGAGCTTACAAGGTGTGCTTACGGAGGATGCGGCGGTGGGGAACACCGGCCGGAGAAGATATGGGATATGGACAGAAAAGGAGACAGATAAGGGATGGATAAATATGATGTTATTATTATAGGCGCAGGGCCGGGCGGTATTTTTTCTGCCTATGAATTGGTGAAACTAAGGGATGACTTGAAAATCGGCGTATTTGAGGCGGGCAGCAGCCTGGAAAAGAGAAAATGCCCCATTGACGGGGATAAGGTTAAGTCCTGCGTCCGGTGCAAGAGCTGCGCGATTATGAATGGATTTGGCGGTGCAGGGGCATTTTCGGACGGAAAATATAATATTACGAATCAGTTTGGCGGCACGCTGTATGAATATATCGGAAAAAACAAGGCGACGGAGCTTATGGAGTATGTGGACGGAATCAATATGTCTCACGGAGGAGACGGAACGAAATTGTATTCCACGGCGAATTCGGAGATAAAGAAGATGTGCCTGCAAAATGACCTCCATCTTCTTGAGGCATCCGTCCGCCATCTTGGAACGGATATCAATTATATCGTGCTGGAAAATCTTTATAATGAATTGAAGGACAAGGTGGAATTTCATTTTGATACGCCGGTGGAGAGGGTGCTGAAAAACGGAGATTCCTATGAGGTGTATACGAAAGATAGCATGGCCGTCTGCCATAGCTGCATTATCTCGGCGGGGCGTAGCGGGAGTAAATGGATGGAGACGGTCTGCAAAGACCTTGGCATCCCTACAAAGTCCAACCGTGTCGATATCGGGGTCAGGGTGGAGCTGCCCGCGGAAGTGTTCAGCCATCTGACAGATGAATTGTATGAGAGTAAGATTGTATACCGGACGGAGAAATTTGAGGATCTGGTGCGGACTTTCTGTATGAATCCGAAAGGCGTGGTCGTAAATGAGAATACAAACGGAATCGTGACGGTAAACGGACACAGCTACGAAGACCCGGAGAAACATACGGAAAATACGAACTTTGCCCTGCTTGTGTCCAAGCATTTTTCCGAGCCTTTTAAGGACAGCAACGGTTACGGGGAGAGTATCGCAAGGCTGTCCAATATGCTGGGCGGCGGGGTCATGGTGCAGAGATTCGGCGACCTTATAAGGGGGAGGCGCAGCACCCGGCAGAGGATTGCCGAGAGCTATGTGACGCCGACGCTTGCGGCGACGCCGGGAGATTTGAGCCTGGTGATTCCGAAACGCATCCTGGACGGAATTATCGAGATGATATACGCCCTTGATAAGATTGCGCCGGGAACTGCCAATGACGACACTCTTTTATACGGGGTGGAAGTCAAGTTCTACAATATGGAAGTTGAGATAGACGGGCATCTTGAGACGAGACATAAGGGATTGTTTGTGATTGGGGACTGCAGCGGCGTTACCCATTCCCTGTCTCATGCGTCTGCCAGCGGGGTGTGCGTGGCGAGGTACTTGAGTGAATGTCTGGCGTAGGGAAATATTTTGACGGAGGTTTTTTCGATGGGAAATAAAAATACAGCGAAAATGATACTGTCGGTGCTGGTTGTTGTTTTGGGGAACATCCTCTATGCGCTGGCGGTAAAGCTCTTCCTGATTCCGGCGGGGCTTGTGACGGGCGGAACTACCGGAATCGGCCTTGCGGTGAATTACGCGGCGGGAGTGCCGGTGGCGACGTTTGTCCTGATTTTTAATGTGGTGATGCTGGCGGCGGGCTTTGCGGTGCTTGGGAAACAGTTTGCGCTGACGACCATTGTCAGCACGTTTACTTATCCCCTTGCGCTGAATGCGCTGGATATGCTGCTGGGAGACGTGGTGCTGACCCAGGATGTGTTTATCTGCACGATGTTTTCCGGGCTGGGTATCGGGCTGTCCCTCGGAATCGTCATACGGGCGGGGGCGTCGACGGGCGGCATGGATATCCCGCCCCTTGTGCTGAATCATTTTTTTAAGATTCCGGTGTCGGCGGGGCTTTACTTTTTTGATTTTATCATCCTGCTTGTGCAGGCGCTTTTTCAGCCGCTTGAAAAAGTGTTTTACGGTATCGTGCTTGTCATCATCTATACGGTGACTCTGGATAAGATGCTGCTCATGGGAACGACGAAAACGGAAGTGCGGGTGGTCAGCGACCATGCACAGGAAATCTGTGATGCAATCCTTAAACGGATGGACCGGGGCGTGACGCTGCTTTCCGCCAAGGGAGGGTATCTCAAGGAAGATACGACGGTTGTCTTGAGCGTGATTTCCAACCGGGAGCTGCCGAGGGTGGAGCGCCTGATCCATGAGATTGACCCGGAGAGCTTTATCGTTGTCAACCGGGTCAGCGAAGTGAGCGGCAAAGGATTTACCATGAATAAAGAATACCGGTAAGGATTGCTGGTATTTATTTTAATGTAATCTGCAGCTCGACGGGGTTGTGGTCGGAGTTTGCAAATGCCAGTCCCACGGTTTTTACCGAATCAATCTTTACATTTGGCGAGGTGATAAAGCCGTCGATTACATAATACTGCGTGTCTGCGGAATCAGGGTCATAGGGCTGGTTTAGCAGGCGGCAGGAGGGTGCGGCACTGTCATAGGCAAGGCTCCACCCCTCCGGCAGTCTGTCCTCATCAACGATTCCCGGAGTCCAAAGCTTAGGGTCTTTTATCGGGAAGGCGTCCAGACTTCCCGGAAAGGTCTGGTTGAAATCGCCTCCGGCGATGACGTAATTTCCTTTTTTGTATTCTTCCTGCAAAAATTCCATCAGGGCATCGGTCTGTGCCTTTTTCCCTTCGCCGTCGTCATAAGCCTCCAGATGGAGATTGACCGCTACAAGTTCCCTGTCTGTTCCTGCGACGGGGTAACGGGTGGCTAACAGGCAGCGTTTTAGGTTCGCCAGACGCACCGGCCACCGGAAGGGGCAGGGGAGGCTAAGCCGCATTGGATTTTCCGACATCTCAAGGTTTGACAAGGTGGCGATGCCGGAATCGATTTTTCCGATGGGCGGAAAGGGATAGGGGACAAAGCTGCAGCGGTAGTTCGGGGCGTAGGAGAATCCGAGCCCGGTCTTTTCGCTGTAAAAGCTAAGCTCGTCTGTATTTTTTGTCCTGGCGGAGCCGCGGTCAACTTCCTGCAAGAGGCAGAGGTCATAGTCTCCCTGTTTTAAAAAGTCCGCGACGGCGGAAAGATTCTGTTCTACGGTGTCCTGGCTTTTCGGATTTACCATCGTGCCGCCGTCCATGAAAAAGTCTGCGCCTGCATCCAGCCCTGCGTAGCCGGTGTTCCAGCTTATGATGCGGATGGAGGTATGCTCCAGGGGGAGTTCTTTTAGAATCTGTGTGTCGGCTGTTTCCTTGTTTTCAGGGCGGTATTCCGTGACGGTAAGCCAGGCGAGCAGGGCGGCTAAGGCTGATAACAGGATGAGCAGGATGATTGCCGGGATTTTTATTATTCGTTTCATAAGAGCTTGTCCTTTCGATTTCCGGCGGCGGTGAGCCGGGGCGACGGTTGTGTCAACAGGTTCTATCATGTACTATTATATCTGAGGGGTGAGAGAAATGAAAGCAGATAAACATTTTTACCGGAAATTATTTTCTCTGGTACTTCCTATTGCGATGCAGAATTTCATGAATGCTGTAGTCAGCGCGTCGGATGCTCTGATGCTTGGGCTTACGGGACAGACGGCACTTTCGGCAGTCTCCCTTGCTACTCAGGTGCAGTTTGTGCTGAATTTATTTTTTGCCGCGCTGACCAGCGGAGTGACGGTTCTGGCGGCGCAGTATTGGGGGAAGAAGGATACAAAGGCTTTAGAGCATGTGCTGGCGGTGTCTCTTCGCTGCAGTTTTGCTGTCTCTTTCTTGTTTTTCCTGGCATCGGCGGTAGCTCCGGGATTGCTCATGAGGATATTCACGGATGAGCAGAGATTGATTGACATGGGAGCGCCGTATCTGCGGGTGGTGAGCGTCTCTTATCTTTGCATGGGGATTTCGCAGGTTTATCTTTGCATTATGAAAAACAGCGGAAGGACGCTTAGGAGCACGATTTATGGCTCTGCGGCAGTAGTGCTCAATCTGATTTTAAATGGGGTGCTTATATTCGGAGCTTTCGGTGCTCCAAAGATGGGAATACAAGGCGCTGCCCTCGCGACGTTAATCTCGCGTGTAATCGTTTTGGCGCTGGTATTGTGCGAGAATGGGAAAACGGATGTGGTGAAGATCCGGTGGAAGTATGTGAGGAAACCGATGGATGTGCTTGAGCGGGATTACTATCATTACACTTTGCCCGTGCTGGCAAATGTGTTGGCGTGGGGCTGCGGGTTTACGATGTTTTCGGTTATCATGGGGCATCTGGGCGAGGAGGCGGTGGCGGCGAACGCGGTAGCCAATATCGTGAAAAATGTGATTTCCTGCTTTTGCTTAGGGATTGGTGCGGGCAGCGGCATTATTGTCGGAAATGAGCTCGGGAAAGGGGATTTGGAAAGAGCGCGGGAGTACGGCGGAAGGCTTTGCCGGACGGCGCTTATGGCAGGAATTATATCCGGACTTTTTCTGCTTGTATGTTCGCCGTTTATCTTTGCTTTTGCGCCGAACTTAAATGGACAAGCGCGGGAGTATCTGCGGGTCATGCTCTTTATATGCAGTTATTATCTTATCGGGAAGTCGCTGAATTCAACGGTGGTGGCGGGGATTTTCTGCGCCGGGGGCGATACGAGGTTCGGGATGTGCTGCGACGCGGTGACGATGTGGCTCATTATTGTTCCAGTGGGGGCGGTGGCGGCGTTTATGCTTAAGCTGCCGGTGCTGTGGGTGTATTTTCTGCTGAACCTGGATGAGCTTATAAAGCTGCCGGCGGTTTACCGGCATTATAAAAAGTATGCGTGGGTGAAGAACCTGACAAAATAAGATTATTTATAGAAGAAAGAGGTGTTTTGATGAAAAATACGGAGAGAAGAGACAGGGAGATGCCGTACATCTCCGACGAAGAGGTATTCGAGGAACAGAAGAGGGCGAGGCGGCTGACTCAGGCGATGAATACGGCGGACAGCTCAGACTTTGAGAAGATCAATGGGATTGTGAAGGAGCTTTTGGGAAAGTCGGAAGGCGCGGTTATCAATCCGCCGTTTTACTGTGATTATGGTACGCATATTGAGATGGGGAAGAATTTCTTTGCCAATTATAACTGCACGATTCTTGACGTGGCGAAGGTTGTGATTGGCGACAACTGTATGTTTGCTCCTAATGTGTCAATTTATACGGCGGGGCATCCGCTGCACCCGGAGATTCGAAGTACCCTTTACGAGTACGGCGTTGGGGTGACGATTGGGGATAATGTGTGGATTGGCGGCAATGTGGTGATTTGCCCGGGCGTGCATATCGGCAGCAATACGGTGATTGGAGCGGGGAGTGTCGTGACGAGGGATATCCCTGATTGGGTGGTCGCGGCGGGGAATCCGTGCAAGGTAATCCGCAGGATAACGGATGAGGATAGGAAATATTATTTCCGCGGGCGGGAGTTTGACGATGAGGCGTGGGAGGATGTGCAGAGGAGACTGGCGGGGAAATAAAATGGCATGGACTTAAAATTCTGATTATATTATACTTGTTATATCAACAAGAGGATTCCGTGATTTTGGAGGGGATACGATGAGGGATGCCAGCCTTGGGATAATACAAAAGGCGATGGAAGATTTTATAAAAATTCAAAGGCATATGCTGATTGCCCGTAAGGAAAATGCGACGGAGACATATGGCAGTTTAAAGAAAGAATACCTGTATCTGAAAAGTTTTCTTAATGTGGCAGGAGTAAATCTTACGGATATTGACGAGATTAAAGAATAATTAGATGAAGAAGAACAGGCGCAGCGCAAGTCTATGATGCAATGGCTTACGCTTTTTGTTAGAAAATATAATATTGCTGCAGGGGAATCTAAGAATGTTGAATTTAAAGAAGGTCTGCCTGAAAAGAGTAGTAAGATATTTAAGAATCCAGAGGGATATAATCATGTTGTTACCTGACAATATACATCCTGAATTGAGTATATTGAACATTGGGGCAGCGGTATCCCTCGGATTATCGGGAAAGTCAAAGCGGCGGGTCTTCGGGAGCCAGAGTTTATCGGCGGCGATGTGGATTTAAGAATTAACATTTATCGAGCACAAGCTAACATAAATAACGCCAATATTAACGCCAATGGCATTAAAGATGGCACTAATGGCGTTAAAGAAGTAACAAATAAGGAACAGACACAGATGGAAAGGCTATTACAGGTTATTGAGCAAAATCCATTTGCAACGCAGGCCTATTATGCAGAACAACTTGGCGTGTCAAAGAGAACAATTTCCAGAATGTTTGTTTCTTTAAAGGGAAAAGGCATATTGATACAATATGGAACAAGGGGAAAATCAAATTGGGTAATTAAAAAGTAGAAGATTTGATGTAGATTATCCACAAAATTGGCATTCGACGATTGCCGTTAATGTATATAAATGCTTTTAATATTAAAGAGAGGTGGTTGAAATGAAACTCTGCATTGTATCAACTGGAATAGTTATAATATTTTGAAAATAACAGGAGGACATAAAATGACTATTCCAGAGAATAAGCTTTATCCCCGTACAGGAGATAAAGAAACAATTTATTTGAAAAATGCAATCTCAAATCCCAATATAACAGTCGGTGATTTTACAATGTATAATGATTTTGTAAATGACCCGGTGCTATTTGAGAAAAACAATGTATTATATCATTACCCCATAAATCAAGACAAACTTGTGATTGGGAAATTTTGTTCGATTGCCTGTGGCGCAAAATTCCTGTTTAACAGTGCAAATCATACATTATCTTCGTTATCTACATATCCATTTCCACTGTTTTTTGAAGAATGGAATCTGGAGAAAAAAGAGGTAACACAGGCCTGGGATAATAAGGGAGATATTATTGTCGGAAATGATGTGTGGATTGGATATGAGGCTGTCATTTTAGCGGGTGTCCATATCGGAGACGGTGCGGTTATCGGTACACGGGCTGTTGTCACAAAAGATGTACCGCCTTATACGATTGTAGGAGGTGTTCCGGCAAAACCAATAAAAAAGCGTTTTCCAGAAAAAACCATTTCAATGCTGTTGGATATGCAGTGGTGGAATTGGCCGAATGATAAAATTGCTCATAACATTAAAGCAATACAAGCTGGAAAGATTGACAAATTACAAGTGTAAATGCTGGAGTTGATTTGATATTTCCTGCCGCTTTAATTGAAGAATTATTAATGTTTAGGAGAGGTTTGCTATAATGCAGCCTCTTCATTCTGCAGTGCCGTTAAAGGAGTTTGATTATAATGCGGAAGTGGAGATTGTCAATCCTGCAGCGGATACAGCTCCAAGTGGTTTTTGAGCAGTTTTTCGACTGCGGGATGACTCTTTGTCCGGTTCCTCGTCTGCCAGTTCAGCGGATGAAAGGTGTACCTGATAGATGAACGCATTGTAGATTTCGCAGCAGTAAAGTTTGACGGGATGGAAATTCTTTTTGTGGAAGGAACGGAGTTTCTGTTTTTTTACAGTCTTTAAGTTTCCGATTATAATTTTCCATTGCTGACTATCTTATCAGAAAATAATATAATTGAAACCCTCCATCTTAACACCAGAGTTTTTTCTGGTGTTATTATTTTGCCTTGCAGACGGCAAAAACGAGCAGGGGGAACACACATGGAAATCATTATTCAAAACGCTCTTTCATTGACGCAATCCATGTTTCGATTGCCTGTATAAGAATGAGCTGCTGTTCTAAAACTGCCATTCCTGTTTCGGGGATTTCGGGAGCATTTTTTTTAAGGCTCTCGTTTTCTTCAAGATATGATTTGAGCGTTTTGATATTGTCCTCAATGTTAGCAAGGCAGGCTCTTTGGTTTTCTCTGGACAAGCTGTCAAGGTTGACGATTACCGCATTGAAATCCAGAAAAATATAAATCGGCTTTAAGGATATTTCTAACATTAGTTTTTCAAATTGGGAATTTCCGGAATCGGTTAATGTATAAATTGCCTTTTCCGGCATTTTTCCGTCTTTGACCTGTGTGCTGGTGATGTAACCTTTTTCCGCTAGCTGGATTACTTTTTTGTAGATTGAGGGAGTGCTGATTTTTACCCATTTGGAAATATTCCGATATTCAACCAGTTTTTGAATATCATATGCGCTCATGGATTCCTTTTTGAGAATTCCTAATACGATTAAATCTATCGTTGCCATAAAATGTCCTCCATTCCTCTTGACAACTACTATAAATTATAGTAGTATGGGGTTCGCGGTTCAAATACTATAATTTATACTATTATATTTTATCCTATATGTCAAGAGAAAGGAGATTTTTACATGAACAAACAAAGCAGTAAAATGGAACTCTTAGGAAATGCCCCAATATCAAAGGCTCTTATGGCTATGGGAATCCCTGCTATGCTGGGTATGATGGTAAATGCCGTCTATAATCTGGTGGACGCTTATTTTGTGGGCGGCTTAGGCACAAGCCAGATGGGAGCGATTTCAGTTGTTTATCCTCTCGGCCAGGTGGTTGTAGGTTTGGGATTGCTGTTCGGAAACGGTGCGTCCTCCTATCTTTCCAGATTATTAGGAAAGGGAGATAAGGAGAAAGCAAATCAAGTGGCGAGTACCGCACTGTACGGCAGTGTTACCGCAGGTGCGGTTATGATTATTTTGTCTATGATTTTTCTTCGCCCTATTTTAAAGCTTTTGGGAGCAACGGACAGTATCATGCCCTATGCAGTAACTTATGCCGGTATCTATATTATTTCCTGTATCTTCAATGTATTTAATGTCACAATGAACAATATTGTAACAAGCGAGGGTGCGGCAAAGACAACAATGTGTGCGCTGATGGCCGGCGCAATACTGAATATCGGTTTAGACCCTCTATTCATCTATGTATTTGATATGGGAGTTGCCGGTGCGGCAATCGCTACCGCAATCTCGCAGATTGTTTCAACGTCCGTATATTTGATATTTGTACGAAAGAAAAAGAGTATCTATCGCTTTAAGATAAAGAATTGCTCTTTTACGAAAGAAATCATGTCGGAGATATTTAAGATTGGAATACCTACTTTAGTGTTTCAAATATTGACAAGTCTTTCGATTTCTCTTGTCAATACACGGGCAATGGCATACGGGGATTCTGTGATTGCCGGTATGGGTGCCGTGACAAGGATTGTATCTATGGGAAGTCTGATGGTATTCGGATTTATCAAAGGATTTCAGCCGATTGCAGGATATAGTTACGGCGCGAAAAAGTTTGACCGGTTACAGGAGGCAATCAAAACTTCTATCCTGTGGTCTACGGTATTTTGCGTCATTTATGGGTTGATATTAGCAATATTTTCAGAGGGAATCATATCTCAATTTACAAAAGATGATTTGGAAATGATTCAAGCAGGAACAAAGTCGTTACGCATAAATGGTATTTCGTTTATCCTGTTCGGGTTTTATACGGTGTATTCCTCATTGTTCCTTGCACTTGGAAAAGGATTGGCAGGATTCATCCTGGGAGCTTGCAGACAGGGTATCTGCTTTGTACCTGTGATTTTGATTCTTCCTGCACTCTGGGGTATAAATGGGATTCTATATGTACAGCCGATTGCAGATGTTCTTTCTGCCGTAATCACTGTATTTATGGCATTGCATTTGCATAAGGAATTGTAAACCATTGATTTTAGGCGGTCTGAAAAAATTATCAAAAAATTTTAGCACTCAATACTTGACGTGGCTAACAATAAGTGTTATAGTCTTGCTAGAACAAGAAAAAACACAAAATAGCATGTCAAGAAGGAGGCAATGTTATGAATATCAATAAATTTACGCAGAAATCTATCCAGGCTGTCCAGCAGTGCGAGCGCATTGCCATGGATTACGGCAATCAGGAGATTGAGCAGGAGCATCTGATGTACGCCCTGCTCACCCAGGACGACAGCCTTATTTTAAAACTGATGCAGAAGATGGGGCTTGACGGCAGCGCGGTCACGAGCCGCGTGGAGGAGGCTTTGAGAAAGCTTGTGAAAGTGCAGGGCGGGCAGCAGCATGTAGGCCAGCACCTTAACAATGCCCTTGTGTATGCGGAGGACGAGGCAAAGCAGATGGGGGATGAGTATGTATCGGTAGAGCACCTTTTCCTTTCCATGTTAAAATACGCCAATAAAGAGATGAAAAACATTTTCCGGGAGCTGGGCATCAGCCGGGAGGGTTTTTTACAGGCACTATCCACCGTCAGGGGCAACCAGCGGGTGACAAGCGACAATCCGGAAGATACCTACGATACGCTGAATAAGTACGGCACGGACCTTGTGGAGCGGGCAAGGGAGCAGAAGATGGACCCGGTGATCGGGCGTGACGCGGAGATTCGCAATGTCATCCGCATCCTCTCCCGGAAGACGAAGAACAATCCGGTGCTCATCGGGGAGCCGGGCGTCGGCAAGACGGCAGTAGCGGAAGGTCTGGCGCAGCGGATTGTCAAGGGAGACGTGCCGGAGGGATTGAAGGAGAAGACGGTATTTTCCCTGGATATGGGCGCGCTGGTGGCAGGAGCGAAGTACCGGGGCGAGTTTGAGGAGCGGCTGAAAGCGGTGCTGGAGGAAGTGAAAAAAAGCGACGGGCGGATTATCCTGTTCATCGATGAGCTGCATACGATTGTGGGCGCGGGCAAGACGGACGGCGCCATGGACGCGGGCAATATGCTAAAGCCTATGCTGGCGAGGGGCGAGCTGCACTGTATCGGTGCGACTACGCTTGACGAATACCGGCAGTATATTGAAAAGGACGCGGCTCTTGAGCGGCGGTTCCAGCCGGTGCTTGTTGATGAGCCCACGGTGGAGGATGCGATTTCTATCCTGCGGGGGCTTAAGGAGCGGTATGAGGTGTTCCACGGGGTTAAGATTACGGACGGCGCTCTGGTGGCGGCGGCAACCCTTTCTGACCGCTACATTTCCGACCGTTTCCTGCCGGACAAGGCTATTGACCTTGTGGACGAGGCATGTGCGCTCATTAAGACAGAACTTGATTCCATGCCGACGGAGCTTGACGAGCTGCAGAGAAAGATCATGCAGATGGAGATTGAGGAGGCGGCGCTTAAGAAAGAGGATGACCGGCTGAGCAAGGAGCGTCTGGAGCATCTTGAGCAGGAGCTTGCAGAGCTTAGGGAGGAGTTTGCCGGAAAGAAAGCCCAGTGGGATAATGAGAAGATTGATGTGGAGCGTGTGCAGAAACTCCGGGAGGAGATAGAGCAGATTGGGAAGGACATCGAGCGGGCAAAGCAGGAATATGACCTTAACAAGGCGGCAGAGCTGCAGTACGGCAGGCTCCCGGCTCTCCAGAAACAGTTGGAGGCAGAGGAGGCGAAGGTTAAGGACGAAGAGCTTTCTCTGGTGCATGAGAGCGTGACGGACGAGGAGATTGGGAAGATTGTCTCCCGGTGGACGGGCATCCCGGTTGCGAAGTTAAATGAGAGCGAGCGCAGCAAGACGCTCCATCTGGCGGATGAGTTGCACAGGCGGGTAATCGGGCAGGATGAGGGCGTTACGCTTGTGACGGAGGCGATTATCCGCTCCAAGGCGGGCATCAAAGACCCGACAAAGCCGATTGGCTCTTTCCTGTTTTTAGGGCCTACGGGCGTGGGGAAGACGGAGCTTGCCAAGGCGCTTGCCAGCCAGCTTTTTGATGACGAGAGCAACATGGTCCGTATCGACATGAGTGAATATATGGAGAAATATTCGGTATCGAGGCTTATCGGAGCGCCTCCGGGATATGTGGGGTATGACGAGGGCGGGCAGCTTACCGAGGCAGTCCGCAGGAAACCATATTCTGTCGTTCTCTTTGACGAGGTGGAAAAGGCGCACCCGGATGTGTTCAACGTGCTTTTGCAGGTGCTTGACGATGGGCGGATTACGGACTCCCAGGGGCGGACGGTTGATTTTAAGAATACGATACTGATCATGACTTCGAATATCGGTTCGTCCTATCTTCTGGACGGCATTGACGGGGAGGGCAATATCAGCGAGGCGGCGTCCGGAGCGGTCATGGCGGAACTGCGGAATCATTTCCGGCCGGAATTCTTAAACCGCCTGGACGAGACGATTTTATTCAAGCCGCTGACGAAGACGGATATTTACTCGATTATTGACCTGCTGGTGGAGGATGTCAATAGACGCCTTAAAGACAGGGAGATACAGATTGCCCTGACGGAAAGCGCGAAGAATGCGGTTGTGGACGGAGGGTATGACCCGACTTACGGTGCAAGGCCGCTAAAGCGGTATCTCCAGAAACATGTGGAGACGCTGGCGGCAAAGCTGATGCTTGAAGGCGGGGTTCATGCGGAGGACACGATATTGATCGATGCACAGGACGGAAAACTTTCGGCGCGTATTTCTTGACAATTTCCGGTTGCACAGATATACTAATGAATCAGAAGAGCAGTTGCGAATTATATTTTTTATAGTTTGCGGCTGCTCTTTTGCTGTCAGGCGCCGAAGATGCGTCATACGCATTTTCGGGGTGTGTAGGATTGGGGTAAGGAGGTTTTTGAAAATGAAAAAGATAAATTGGAAAGAGCTGGGGATTGACCTTTTGGTGGATGTGGCGGCAAGTATCATTATTGCTGTCGGGATTTACAACTTTGCGATGAGCGCAAATTTTCCGGTGGCGGGCTTTTCGGGCATCGCGATTATTATGTATCATCTTTTAAATATACCGGTAGGCGTGGGGACTATATTGCTGAACATACCGGTAGTGGTATTCTGTTATAAGTTCCTGGGGAAGAAGTTTTTTTTCCGGTCTGTGAAGACGACTATAATTTCTTCCGTCTTTATTGACTATGTGGCGCCCATGTTTCCGGTGTATGAGGGGGAGCGTTTCCTTGCGGCGCTCTGCATGGGCATCCTGTGCGGTATCGGGTATGCCATGATATTTATGCGTAGTTCTTCCACCGGGGGGCAGGATTTCATCTCGATGTCGATAAAGAAGGTGAAACCGCACATTTCCCTTGGGATGATCACGTTTGCTCTCGACATGCTGACTATTGTAGCGGGGAGCCTTCTGGTATTTAAGGATATTGACGGCTTTATCTACGGAGTTATCGTGACATATCTGATGGCGATTGTCATGGACAAGATCATGTACGGGATTGATGAAGGCAAGATGACGCTGATCGTCACGGAAAGGGGAGACGAGGTGGCAAGGCATATTGATGAGTATTCCGGCAGAGGTTCTACTATCCTCCAGGGTATCGGGAGCTATTCCAAGAAAGAAAAGGCAGTGGTAATGTGCGCCTGCAACAATAAGCAGATGTACACCATAAAGAAAATCGCGCATCAGGTTGACCCAAAAGCGTTTACGATTATTATGGAGTCCAATGAAGTGCTGGGGGAAGGATTTAAAGAAGAGATATAAAAAGAAAGACAGAATAAAAGACAAAATAACAAGGTGCAGATGCCCCGTATAGAGGTGCCGCACCTTGTTTTCATTTTCGCGCATGAAAAAGGGATGTCTATTTTGCGTACAGTTTCACTAATTCCATCATCACATCCACGCTCTTGTCCATGCCTTCTACGGTGATATGTTCGTATGGCCCATGGTATGCATGTCCGCCGGTCCCGAGGTTCGGGCAAGGCAGTCCTTTGAAACTTAACTGGCAGCCGTCCGTGCCGCCCCGGATTGGGATGACGAGAGGCTCTACGCCGGCTGACTCGCAGGCCGTCTTTGCATTGTCAATCAGGTGCATGCATCCGGCGATGATCTCAGCCATATTCTTATACTGGTCCGTAATCGTGAGGGTAACGGTTCCCTCGCCCCACTTTTCATTCAAATCCTTTTCAATCAGGCGGAGCGTTTTCTTGCGCGCCTCGAAAAGAGAGCTGTCATGGTCGCGGACAAGATAATTAAGCTGTGCCGATGCACATTCGCCGGTCATGCTTACAAGGTGATAGAAACCTTCATACCCTTCCGTTCCCCTCGGTGTCTCGCAGCCCGGGAGCATATTGTTGATTTCCATAGCCACTAAGGAGGCATTGATCATGGTATCCTTTGAGGAGCCAGGGTGGACGCTGAAACCTTTAATGTCGAAACATGCCTTGCAGGCGTTAAAGTTCTCATACTGGATTTCGCCTTCCGTGTCTCCGTCCATAGTGTAGCCGTAGTCAGCGCCGAATTCCTCAACGTTGAAGTGTGCTGCTCCGGTCCCTATCTCTTCGTCCGGGGTAAATGCGACGCAGAGCTTTCCGTGAGGGATGTTTTCTGCCTGAACCCGCTCGATCATGGTCAGGATCTCGGCAACACCGGCTTTGTCATCGGCGCCCAGTACGGTAGTGCCGTCGCTTGTGATGAGGGTGCGCCCTTTTAAACTTTCGAGATGCGGAAACGTAGCCGGGTCGAGAATCAATCCGCTGTCAGCAATCTCCATGGCCTCTCCGCTGTAATTTTCGGTAATCACCGGCTTGATATCGTGGTCGCAGTAATCCGCAACGGTATCCATATGGGCGATAAATCCAATGGCAGGCTTGTCTTCAAAGCCTTCCGTGGCAGGAAGATTGCCGTACAGGTAGCACTGCTCGTCCAGATGCACGTCTTTGAGCCCTAACTCTTTCATCTCTGCCTCTAAGATTTTCCCCAGGTCGAACTGGCACTGGGAAGATGGAACAGTCTCGCTGTTCTCATCGCTGGGTGTACGCACGACAACGTACTTTAAAAGTCTTTCATAAGCTTTCATTGCTCATTCCCCTTTCTTTGTCGTTAAGGTAAATCATAACATATTTTGTCCGGTATGGCGAGAGGGCTATCGCCGGTCAAAGAAAATATTTTTCCCTGCTATACTTAAAGGGATGCCAAGCCAGCAGAACCCATCTTTAAAATCTTCCATTTCAGCGGCCGCTTTTCCGATGGACCACATAATACGGTTGTCAATGTTGTCAAGTGATGCGACATTGACAGCAGAAGACACGGCAATTCCCAGATCGACAAGTAGGTGTGCGCAGACACCGTCAGCCTCCTGGCAGATATCGCAGTCCAGAAAGCCGCACAGGCCGCAGTGCGGAATATGGCGGTAATCTTTTTTTGTTCCGATCAGCACAACTGCCTGGCTGTCACGCACATTGTCCGCGTCTCTTTTGTACCAGGCAGCTTTCCCTTCCCCAAAGAGCCGTATACCGGTTTCCTCCATCGTATCTGCTAAGCGCTGCTTATCAGTCTTTGTCAGGACATAAGTGATGATCGAATCCTGTCCTTTTGCTTTGGGCGCTGTGCGGGCAGCAGCGCACATTCTCGCGGCAGTGTTGAATAATGCTTCTTTTTCCATCTCAGTACTGTTATAGATCATAGTGTTCTCCTTAGAATCTTATGGTAATAAATGTTAACAGGTCTTTCAATTAATATAAACCTTGAGGTTTGGTGATGTCAATGTTTTCAAAATTTTGCTTTGCACTGTTATTTTTATTTGGATTATGCTAAACTTAGGAGGAAATATTTCAGGAGGCATAGTTTATGAAGTTATCTCAGTTATTAGAGCATTTGCAATATGAAGTCGTCCAGGGAAAGGATGATATCCCGGTGACAGAACTTGTGAACGATTCCCGCAAGGTCTGTGAGGGCAGTGTGTTTGTGTGTATCAGCGGGGCAGTGTCGGACGGCCATGCCTATATCGCGGATGTGGCAGAAAAGGGTGCGGCGGCAGTGATTGTTGAAAAGGATATCGAGGTGCCGGAGAACCTGACGGTGATCAAGGTACCGGATACCCGCTATGGGCTGGCACTGATGTCGGCAGCCTACTTCGGTTATCCGGCGGATAAGCTTAAGGTGATCGGAATCACCGGCACAAAAGGAAAGACGACGACCACTTATATGGTGAAGTCCATCCTTGAAGGCGTGGGGCATAAGGTGGGACTGATTGGGACTATAGAGGCGATCATCGGTGATAAGGTAATCCCGGCGAATAACACTACGCCGGAGTCTTATGTGATCCAAAAGTATTTTGCCGAGATGGTTGAGGCGGGCTGTGACAGCGTGGTCATGGAAGTGTCTTCGCAGGGACTTATGCTTCACCGGACGGCGGGGATTCCATTTGAGATCGGTATCTTTACGAATCTCGGGGAAGACCACATCGGACCCAATGAGCACAAAGATTTTGAAGATTACAAGCGCTGCAAGGGCTTGCTCTTTAAGCAGTGCAGGCTTGGTATTGCAAATGTTGATGATAAATGGTACGAGGATGTGTTTGCCGGGGCTACCTGTAAGATAGAGACGTTCGGTCTGTCGGAAAGAGCAGGACTTCGGGCGGTAGATATCGAACATATCTCAAGGCCGGGGTATCTGGGGGTGAAGTACCGCGTAGCCGGGTTGATGGACTTTGACGTAGAGATTGATATTCCCGGAGAGTTCAGTGTCTATAATTCCCTGACGGCCATTGCAGTGTGCAGACATTTTGACGTACCTGTGGAGAAGATAAAGGAAGCGCTTAAAGATGCGAGAGTGAAAGGGCGCATTGAGATGGTGAAGGTGTCGGATGAATTTACACTAATGATTGACTATGCCCACAATGCGATGGCTCTTGAAAGCCTTCTTCATACGCTCAGGGATTATGACCCGGGACGTATCGTTGCTGTATTCGGCTGCGGCGGAAACCGCTCGAGGACGAGACGTTATGAGATGGGAGAGGTGTCCGGGCGTCTTGCGGACTTTACCATCATTACTTCGGATAATCCGAGATTCGAGGAGCCCCAGGAGATTATCAATGATATCATCACAGGTATGAAAAAGACGGACGGGAAATACATTGATATCTGTGACAGAGGCGAGGCGATCAAGTATGCCATCGCACACGGGCGTCCGGGTGATGTGATCGTGATTGCCGGAAAAGGGCATGAGACTTATCAGGAAATCAAAGGCGTAAAGTACGATATGGATGACAGGGTGCTGATTCAGGAAGCCTTGAAAGAAATAGCAGAAGGAAGATAAAACGGATTACAGATGTACGCAGATATTATTGTAGATATTACTCATGAAAAGCTTGACAAAGTATTTCAGTACAGCATCCCCTCCGAACTGGAGGGGGCGCTTTCTGTTGGGACAGAAGTTATCGTACCTTTCGGGAAGGGCAATAGAGAGACGTCCGGATACGTGGTGGCTTTTTCCGGAAAACCGGATTATCCGGCGGAAAAGATAAAACCGGTACTTAATAAAGCAGAAAAAAGTATTGCCATCGAGTCAAAGCTGGTGTCGCTGGCGGCGTGGATGAAGGAACAGTATGGCGGAACGATGATCCAGGCATTGAAGACAGTCCTTCCGATCAAGCGGAAAGAAGCTGCGCGCATGAAGCGAAAGGTAAGACTTTTGCTTGATACGGAGGAGGCGAAAGAGCGTCTTAAGTTTTATCTTGACAAGAACCAGAAAGCGCGGGCAAGACTGCTGGCAGGGCTTATGGATCAGCCGGAGCAGGAATATGAACTGGTGACGAAAAAGCTTCATGTAACCCTTGCCGTTATCCGTTCTCTCGAGGAGCAGGGAGTACTTGCCCTTGAGTCAGAAGAGATGATGCGCGGTTTGGTGCGTTACCGAAAGCATGAGGAAGATACGGTACATTTTAATGAGGAGCAAAGAAGAGCAGCAGGCCGGTTCTGGGAGGATTACCGCAGGGGGATATACGGGAACTACCTCGTGTACGGGATTACCGGGAGCGGAAAGACAGAAGTGTATATCGAGATGATACGAAAGGTTGTGGGACAGGGACGGCAGGCAATTGTGCTGATTCCGGAGATTGCTCTTACTTATCAGACGGTGATGCGCTTTTATGCCCGATTCGGGGACCGGGTATCGATCTTAAATTCCCGCATGTCAGCGGGCGAGCGGTATGATCAGATGGAACGGGTAAAGCGGGGCGAGGTGGATGTGATGATCGGTCCCCGTTCTGCCCTTTTTACGCCTTTTAAGAATCTTGGGCTGATCGTGGTGGATGAGGAACATGAGTCTGCCTATAAGAGCGAACAGGTTCCGAGATACCATGCCAGAGAGACGGCGATTGCAAGAGGCAAGATGGAGGGGGCAAGCGTGGTGCTCGGCTCGGCGACTCCGTCACTGGAAGCGTTTTACCGATGTAAGACGGGAGACTGCACACTCCTTAGACTGCCCGCCCGGGCAGCAGGACAGGAACTTCCCAGGGTATATACGGTGGATATGCGGGAAGAATTAAAGCAAGGGAACCGTTCAATGATTAGTGACCGATTAAAGGAGCTTGTCCGGGAGCGGTTAAAAAAAGGACAACAGACCATGCTTTTTCTTAATCGGCGGGGATATGCAGGATTTGTTTCTTGCAGGTCTTGCGGATATGTAGTAAAATGTCCTCATTGCGATGTGTCGCTGTCCGCCCACAAAGGCGGCAGGCTCGTCTGCCATTACTGCGGATATGAGGAACGCACGAGGAAGACCTGTCCTTCCTGCGGCTCTGGCTGTATCGGCGGATTCAAGGCGGGGACGCAGCAGATTGAGGACATCGTAAAGCGGGAGTTTGCCGGAGCCAAGGTGCTCCGCATGGATATGGATACCACGAAAAAAAAGGATAGTCATGAGAAGATATTGTCAGCGTTTTCCAACGGAGAAGCGGATATATTGATCGGAACGCAGATGATCGTCAAGGGGCATGATTTCCCTAATGTGACGCTGGTAGGGATATTAGCGGCGGATATGTCGCTGTATTCGAATGATTACCGGTCCGGCGAGCGGACCTTTGAGCTGCTTGTACAGGCGGCGGGCCGGGCAGGCCGGGGGAATCTTAAGGGTGAGGTGGTGATCCAGACCTACAGTCCGGATCATTACAGTATCCGTATGGCTGCGGCGCAGGATTATGAAGGGTTTTATAAAGAAGAGATGCGATACAGGGAGCTGATGGGTTATCCGCCGGTCAGTGATCTTCTTGCGGTGTTGATGACCGGTGCAGACGAGAAGTACCTGGAGCTGGCAGCAGGGTATCTTAAAAGTTTTGCTGTGCGGGCAGATAAGGAAAAGGTACTTCAGATCATCGGCCCTGCGAGTCCTTATGTAAGCAAGGTGAGCGACGAATACCGCAAAGTTATGTATCTGAAGTGCAAAAAGAAAGAAGATCTGATAGGGATAAAAGATCTTTTGGAGCAATATATTGAGATTAACAGAGGGTTTGACTGCATAAAGATACAATTTGATTTTAATCCCATGGGAATATTTTGAAATATTTTTATATAGTATTAGGAGGAAATGTCATGGCGTTAAGAAAGATTCGTGAGATGGGTGAGGAAGTGCTGACGAAGCACTGCAAAGAGGTTACGAAGATGAATCTTCGCACAAAGCTTTTGATCAATGACTTGTTAGACACGATGTATGAGGCAGGAGGAGTGGGACTGGCTGCCCCGCAGGTAGGCATTTTAAAAAGGATTGCGGTAGTTGATATCGGGGACGGCCCGATTGTTTTGATCAATCCGGAGATTGTCGGGCAGGATGGAGAGCAGACAGGCGAGGAAGGCTGTCTTAGTGTGCCGGGGAAATATGGAATCGTGACGAGGCCGAATTATGTGAAGGTGAAGACCTTGACGGAGGGCATGGAAGAAGTGTTTATTGAGGGTGAGGAGCTTCTTGCACGGGCGCTCTGCCATGAGATTGAGCACTTGGACGGAAAGCTTTATGTGGAGCTGGCGGAAGACGGACTTCATGATGTGGAGGATGAAAAGGAGTAGCGTATGAAAGTGATATTTATGGGGACACCGGATTTTTCCGTGGGGACGCTTGAAGCCCTGGTGGAAGCAGGACATGAGGTGGTCCTTGCGGTCACACAGCCGGATAAGCCCAAGGGCCGGGGCGGGAAGATGCAGCTTACGCCGGTAAAAGAAGCGGCGCTTGCACATAAGATTCCGGTATTTCAGCCGAAAAAGATCCGGACGCCGGAATGCATCGAAGAATTAAAAAAATATGAAGCAGATATCATGGTCGTTATTGCTTTCGGGCAGATCCTTCCGAAGGAAATCCTTGAGCTGACGCCTTTCGGCTGCGTGAATGTACATGCCTCGCTCCTTCCAAAGTACCGCGGCGCCGCGCCGATCCAGTGGGCGGTCATCAACGGAGAACAAGTGTCTGGTGTTACGACGATGCAGATGGATGAAGGACTTGATACCGGAGATATGCTTCTTAAAGCGGAGGTTGTCTTAGAGGAAAAGGAGACTGGGGAGAGCCTTCATGATAAGCTTGCCAAAGCAGGTGCAAAGCTTTGTGTCAGAACACTCAAAGCCCTTGAGGAAGGGACGGTTAAGCCGGAAAAACAGGGAGAAAGTCCGACAGAATACGCAAGGATGCTGGACAAGGAGCTTGGAAATATCGATTGGGAGAAATCTGCGGTGTCCATCGAGCGGCTCATCCGGGGGCTTAATTCATGGCCCAGTGCGTATACGGATTGGAACGGAAAAGTGATGAAGCTGTGGGCGGCGGAGGTGTGCGCTCAGGAAGATCTGGCAGCGGACGGACAGGGAGATGAAGGTGCCTTGGCTGTCAGTGAACATCCGGCGCCTGGGACAGTTGTCAGGGTAGAAAAAGGTGGTTTTTATGTGCAGACCGGAGACGGGGTGCTTAAAGTGACAGAGCTTCAGATTCCGGGTAAAAAGAAGATGGATGCCGGGGCTTTCCTCAGAGGGTATCCGATTAGAGTTGGGGAAAAATTGAAGAAGGTATAATACGAGGGGCTGTCTGCTTTATGACAGCCCCCGTTTTTTGGATTGGAGGCTGTAAAAATTTTTGTGTCTTTGGAAAATAAATCTTCCTGATAAGAAATAGATATGTAAGATTTTGCTGTCGAATTTATGATTTTGTTGTTGTCGAAGATATCTTCTATTTACAGTATAACCA
>Ga0209694_1001088_pt1 | contig 33098 bp, 24 predicted proteins | sample GluameincwithD2O_FD_187499 | JGI IMG/M metagenome (GOLD analysis project Ga0209694, IMG submission 187499) | Mouse cecum microbial communities from Vienna, Austria - Glucosamine amended microcosms incubated with D2O (SPAdes) (version 2) | ecosystem: Host-associated > Mammals > Digestive system >... | reverse complement strand
ACACCACAACCGGTCAGCAGGAAGGCATCAATCCTTCCAACGCTTTCGACAACGACGCCTTCTTTACCGCCAAATGCGCAATCCTGAATGCCTGGCAGAACGAAGACGGCACGGTTGGCTACGAAGGAAAGGACGACTGGACAAAGGACGACGTCATCGCCGTGTTCCAGAGCCTCGGCATCAATCCGATCATGAACCAGCCTGAAAATCCGGACGCGGCTTCGCTGGTCATCAAGGCGGAGAACCCGGTGGACGGCGGCAACTTCAATCCGTGGGCTGGGGGAGCGCCTGAGCTGGAGCCTGTCGAACTTACAACTGGACAGGATATCCTCACTTCGGATGTTCCGACCAATTTCATCGGAACAGTTGCGACAAGCCAGGCGAAGTCAACCCTGAATTCAAACGATCAGATCACTGGCTCTGATGGCGATGTCCTCACCATAGATCTGAATGCAAGCTTCCAGGGCATGACCAGAGGAGGTTTTATTAATAATGTTCCAACAGTTGATGTAAACAATGTTACTACCCGCAACCTTAATTTCAAAGCAAACGGGTTCGAAGGGGTGGAAACATTTAATTTGGATGGAAATATTACCGATTTAAGCAATGTTGAAGCAAATGTTGCTGTCAACCTTGCCAATTTCACTGCAAACTCGGCGACTATCGGATACGCCAAAAACCAGGTTGACAATACTGACGACATTCTTGCTCTTGGGCTGCGGGATGTTGCTGTTCGCGGTTCCCGAGGTACGGTAAGCGAAGTGGCTATTAATGCCGCTGGCATTGAAACTCTTGAGGTAACCTCCACCGGCAAGAAAAATATTGTTGATCTTTCGGGCGTTTCGTCCATGAAGGCTCTTTCCGTGAGTGATGATGCGGATCTTGATGTTGTGAAAACGTCTGCTCCTCTTGCTGCCATCAATGCTTCCGAAGCAACCGGCGATGTCACCATAGATGCAACCAATGCGGATCAGATAAAAAGCGCAAGCTTTGGTTCTGGCGATGACACTCTGACTGTTAATGGACTATTGATGACTGCCGCCATTGATGGTGGTGATGGCGAAGACGAGTTGGTACTCACAGGCGTTACCGTCCGCGACACAACTTATCAGCTTGCCATGAATAATGTGGAGACTTTGACTGTAGCAAACAGCACAAAAAATCTTGCATTGTCCGGCGAAAATATCGACGGTCTTGAAACGTTGACTGTGCGGAACGCTGGCGGCGATGTAACATTTGCAGAATATGTTTCAGCGTCTGAATTGGTTGTGAACGCTGAGGGCGCAAACGCCAAAAATATTACAATCGCTGACATGACGGATATTACTTTCAACGTTGGGGACAAAAAAACCGATACCAGCGATACCTTTAGCGGCAATATTATCATGCCCGATGCCACAACATTGACAGTCAATGTCCTGGATGGAACCGCGACAGGCCCTGCGGCTTTCACTGGAAACATAGAAGCCCCTGAAGTTACGGATCTGACTATTAGCACTCGTTCGGCCGGTTCATCCTTCACTGCTTCCAATGACAATGTTCTTGGCCAGGTCGAGAATATGACTGTTACCGGCTTTGGCGAAGTTGACTTGACGGACGCAAATGACCTTGGAAAAGACTCCGACAATCTTTCCGTTGACGCAAACGGTCTGTATGCCAATTTCCTTGCCACGTTTACTGCCTCATCAAATGATCAGTCCCTTGATGTAATAGGATCAAACACAGGTGAAAATACTTTCACTGTCAACGGCGTCTATGATAACATCCAGATCACGACCGGTCTGGGTAATGATGTTCTTGACTTGACAAACGCCACGCCGGTGACTGGCGGCAATTATTCCTTTGATCTTGGCCAGGGAACAAACATAGTGCTCGGCAGCCAGGAGCTTTGGGGTGAGTACTTTGAGGGCCAGAATGTATTGTGGGCTGGAGGCGCAAATGTTGTTGACGCTTCCGACATTGCAGGCAAGGATATTGTTCTGCAACCGGGACAATCTCTGACAGTTAACGCTAAGGACCTTGATCAGGTTGATCTCAGCGGGATTGACGGTGACGGCGAGGTAACGGCCACAAATGTTAAGGATGGTGCCACCGTTACCACTGGCGGAGGCGACTATACATTGCAGGGCGTAACAGGTGCTACGAGCATGACTGCCGGTCTTACACAGTCCGGAAGCAATGTTACGATTGAAGCACCCGCAGGCGCCAGTGGCTTCAATCCCACCTTCAATCCAATGGCAAATGATACCGAAGGCGTTTTCAAATGCACAAGCGGAGCTGATGAGGTTTCCGTAACACGTCCTGCCGGCGCGGCAACCGATGGCGGCTGGATGAAATTGATTGTCAAGAACTTCAATTCAGGCAGCTCAGATAAAATAATAAATGTGAACGGCATTGGCGACAATGGACTTCCAGGTTCTACCAATGCTCCTGTTTATCTTTCCAACACTTACGGTAATGGGAAATTAAACACAGAAGAGGTGAGCAAATATCTCACACTGGCTGGCGTTGACTTTGATCCTTCGTCTCTCCAGGCTGTGCGTGAAGGATCGTCAGCAACTTCTAACAGCAAATCAATCTGGGCCGTAAGGTTTGACTCAGATACATATGGAGATTCGACGGCTATCTTGATTGGTGGAGATACCGCAACAGCCGTTGTCTTACAAGGCGTCCAGCTTGGTCAAGCGAATACTGGCGCTTTGGGTGGTTTTTATCTTGACCCCTCTACTGTACTGGAGGGCGGCATCTGGTAAGCATTTAATGTATATAGTACAAACTGGTTAACAAAGAACGGCATTAGCCGGAACCTGCCGTGAAAACCTTGAGAGTCCCTATTTTGCGATGGGGGCTCTCTTGATTTGTCTTATGCTCACCAATAGGGGACTCTTTTCCCTCTGGCGCCCCTCCCCATTTTGATGTCCCTTGCATCAATGAGCCAAATCAAATACGACGCCATTTACAAAAAGTTTTTCACCCATCCGGCCATGCTCGAGGCGCTGATGCGCGGTTTTGTGCCTCTATATCGCCGTCGGCAGGGAAGAAGGGGTGACTGGGATGAAAAAATATTTCGCGTTCTTATAAACTCTAAATTTGGCGAAACTTCACCAAACCTTGTTGAAAAGCTGCAATTCATAAATGGCATTGACGATATTTGTGGCGTTGCCCAAAAAGTGCCGTCGCTGGAATCCCCCGAAAAGCTGCTCGCCATGCTGGACGATATTATTTCCCGCAAGCATGGAAAACAATAAGCCAGGCCGCCGGTCATTTTGCCAAATACGCCCCCTTCTTTGTTTCTTTGACATGATTCCTCCACAATGTTACCTGAAACATTGTTTTGCATGAAATAATCCCGGAAAGCGAATTACACGCGCAGGGCATGCATGAAATCGCGGCGGCGGATTTTGCATCCGCCCCGGAATTGCGGCAGGTGCAAGCATGATAGCGATGTCCGATCTTTTTCGCGTAAGCCTGAGACAGGTTGTGCGCCAGCGCGGCTTTGGGGTAATCCTTTCCATTGCCCTTGGCATAACGGCATTCATAACCCTCTCCGTGCTTGGCCGGGAAATGCGCTACAAAATCGGCCAGGACATGGTTCTGATGGGCGGCGTGAACGTCGTTCAGGTTTATATGGATGATCGCCAGTATCCCGGCCAGCCCATACGGGGTTTTCATCCGGAAACGGTGGACGAGCTCCGCAAGCTGCCTGGCGTGGATCTTATCAGCTGCAATCTGCGCGGCGGCATTGTCTTCCCCATCCGCACGACGGGCGAACGCGCCATTCCGCTGGATTTCATTGGCGTTGACCAATATTACGCGGAAGTTTACTCGCTGAACCTGGTGGCAGGCAGGCTCTTCAATACCGCGGATATTGATGAGCGGCGCAGGGTCTGCATGCTGGGAGTGGAAGGAGCCATAAATGTCTATGGCCGGCCGGAGGAGGCAATTGGAAAACTGCTCTTTCTCGGGCCGGACGTTTTCGAGGTCATCGGGGTGGTCAGCGGCGTGATGCTCGGCGCCTGGAGCCAGGGCGGCTTTTTGCCCTATACCACAATGATCGACCGCAACTGGGTAAGCGACAAGGTTACCAGGCTCTTTGTGAGGGCGATAGCCTGGGAAGACGTGGCCAGGCTGGTGCATGACATACCGCTTGTAGTGCGCGAATACCAGGACGCGCCATACCTGGTGGTCAGGACCCAGTCCGAGCAGCTCTCGCGCATCCAGTCCACATTCATGTGGGTCGAGGTATTGCTCTGGCTGGGCATAGCGGCCTCGCTTATGCTTGGCGGATTCGGCATCTGGTACGGAACCTTTGCCGCGGTGCGCGCCAGAACGCGTGAAGTCGGCCTGAAAAAGGCCATGGGCGGCTCGGATGGCGACATCATGGCCCAATTTCTGGCGGAAGCCCTGTGCAAATCCGTGGCGGGCGGAATACTGGGCATTGCCATCGGCTATCTTGTCGTGTTCACCGGCTCCTTGATGCTCGGCACAAATATTTCCTATCCCCTTTTACTGGCCAGCAGCGCGGGCAGCATCATTTTTTCGGCTTTTATCGGCGTTGCGGGCGGCATATACCCGGCCCTGCAGGCCAGCCGCATGGATGTGGTTTCCGCATTGCGTTTCGAATAGCCGTTTCGCCCATTAACCAACAGGGTCCACATTGCCATGGCTCCAGTAATAATCGCCAAAGACCTTTACAAGTGTTATGCCGGCTTCGCTCCCGTTCTGCGGGGCGCGAACATTGAAATCATGCCGGGAGAAATGGCCGCGATCATGGGCCCTTCCGGGTGCGGCAAATCCACAATGCTCCATATCCTCGGGATGCTGCATGCGCCGGATTCCGGCAGCCTGGAAATCCTGGGGCAGAATGTGCTGACTTTCAACCGGGAGCAGACCGCGGCCTTTCGACGCGGCAATATGGGCTTTGTAATGCAGTCCAGCAACCTTTTCGAACATTCCACGGTGTTTGAAAATGTCGAATTTCCGCTGATCTATGAAAACGTGCCCCAGGAAGAGCGCTGGGAAAGGGTCATCCGCGCGCTGGAGCTGGTGCGGCTTTCCGCAAGGGTGCATTATCGCAGCAACCGTCTTTCCGGCGGCGAGCAGCAGCGCGTGGCAATAGCCAGGGCCATGGTCAACAATCCCCGCATTCTCCTGGCCGACGAGCCAACCGGCGCCCTTGACGCGCGCACAAGCAGCCTGATCATGGAAAACTTCAGGCGGCTTTGCCATACTGGCGGCGTCTCCATGGTCATGGTTACCCATGACCCCAAGATGGCGGAATATTGCGACAGCATCTATACACTTGAGGAAGGCGTGCTGCACTCCAAAAAGCATATCATGCCCCAGGTTGCGCCAAATGCCACAGAAAATTTTCTCAACCCGCCAAAACCGGTCGTGCGCGGCGCATTTGTCGCTTCGCGCTTTCCCGACCCCAAGCGCCCGGACTTGCTGGCCCAGGCGGGACGCCTGAACAGCCAGCACCTGCTTTCGCGCATTTGCTCCCTTTCGTCAGGCAGTTTTCTCGGCAATCCCGAAGGCTATGCGCTGCCTCTGGCTGTCAGGAGGATCGGTTTCTGGCAGAGTTTTTGGGCAATTTCGCGTTTTTTTCACCATGCCAGAAAAAGCCAGTCCCTTTGGCCGCTATGGCGCGATTTGCCCGCCCATTCCGGCCCTGGCGGCGGATTTTTCAGCAGAATGCGCTCCTTTGCCTGCGGCTCGCTGATTTCGCGCTTCGCGCTCGAAGACCAGATTGAATTTGTCTATGCGGCAGGCCCCGGCAATGAGGCCACCAGCGCCTGGGTCGCGGCCAGGCTTTTGCGCCTGCCTTTCGCCTTTGCCGCAACGGGCAATGAAATGGCAGATTTTGGCCGCGACTGGCTGATAAAAGCCAGGGACGCATCCTTTGTCATTTGCAGAAGCCATGCCGGCAAGGAAAGACTGAAGGAGCTTTTGCCAGATATTGCAGATGATAAAATCCTGCTTCTGCGCGATCCCTTGCCCGTGCTGCCCGGGGAGGACGAGGGCGCGATGCCCGCGGCGCCGGACCAGCCCCTGGAACTATTGGCTGTTGACGATGGCAACGGCATAAATTATCGTCTGCTCTTTGCGACGGCAAAGATGCTCAGGAGCCGGAAAGTGGCTTTTCACCTAAAGATTGCCGCAAAGAAGAAATTTGCTTCCCGGCTGCGCTGCCGCCTGACGGGCCTTAGCAAGCAGACGCGTTTTCTGGGCCATGTGCCCCCGGACAGACTGGCGGAATTGTACAAGACAACGGATATATTCCTGGCCTGTCTCCCGCGGCCCAAAAACAATGCCGTGGTTGAAATGCCTGTTTCCCTGGCCTGCGCCATGGCCTTTGGCTGCGCTGTCATTGCCCCGGACTGGCCGGCCCTTGCCGAGATCATCAACACAGGCAAGAACGGGCTGCTTTACCATCCGGCCGAGAGCAAGACGCCCGGAACAATACTCTGCAAGCTGGCTTCAAATTCCTCCCTGCGCGCCTCCCTTGGCGAGGCCGCCAAAACTTCCATGCTGGCCCTGGCCAAAGAAGCGGAAAACAGCCAGGCGCTTGCCCGGCGCATTGACCTGGCAACAGGTGACAATCAATTTGCCCGCATGTGAGGAAAGCTGTGAACAGACAGGTTGAATTTTCCGGCGCCAGGGTATTGGTCATTGGCGATGCCATGCTGGATCAATATATCAGCGGAGAAGCCGGACGCATTTCTCCCGAGGCCCCTGTGCCTGTCGTGCATACTGAAAAAAGCTGGAGCGTGCCGGGCGGAGCCGCAAACGTCAGCCGCTGTCTTTCCCGCCTTGGCTGCGCAAGCGCCCTGATGGCCATGCCAGGAGAAGACGCTGCCGGATCCGAGCTTCTGACGCGTCTCCGGGCCGAAGGCGTGGAAAACAGGACAGTATTGGTTCGGGGGCGTTCCACAATCCGCAAAACACGCATCATGGCCCGCAACCAGCAGCTGCTGCGCCTGGACGAAGAACGCGTGGCCCCACCGGATGCCGAAACAGCGTCGCGCCTCCTGCACGTCCTTGAAACTACCCTGCCCGCGTATTCGGCCCTGATCATTTCCGATTATTCCAAGGGAATTTTCCTGGATGACGGCCTTGGCCGCAATCTTTGCGTCGAAGCCATAAAACAGGCCCGCTCCCTGAAAATTCCCGTGCTGGTGGATCCAAAACGCGATGACTGGAGCATATATTCCGGCGCTGCCTGCATTACGCCAAACATGAACGAATTTGCGCGGGCGGCACAAAAGGCGCTCAACAATTCCGCCAACGCCGATAAACTGCGCGCGGACGGGCGCTTGCGGAGCGATGCGGCCGCCCTGCTCTGTCAAAAATATGATATCGGGCGCATTCTCCTTACGCGTGGCAGCGCGGGCATGAGCCTCTATGACTTCCCCGCGCAGCCGCTGCGCATCAGGTCCGCGAGCCGTGACGTGGCCGATGTTTCAGGAGCGGGCGATACTGTAATCGCCACCCTGGCAGCCTGCGTGGCAAAAGGCATGTCCTGGGAGGTGGGGGCCAGAATTGCCAATTCGGCCGCGGGCGTGGCAGTGGGCAAGCTGGGAACTTCTCCTGTCAGCCTGGATGAACTCAACAATGCCCTGCGCAATGACGGGGAAAGCCCCAAGCTTTATTCCCTGCCGCAATTACGGGAAAAGATTACGGAATGGCGCCGGCGCAATGAGCGCATTGTCTTTACCAATGGCTGCTTTGACCTGCTGCATCCTGGCCACATAACGCTTCTGCGCCAATGCGCGACATTTGGCGACCGCCTGATCGTGGGGCTGAACAGCGATAATTCCGTAAGGCGCCTGAAGGGCCCCAAACGCCCGATCCAGAATCAGGAAAGCCGGGCAATGCTTCTGGGGGCGATCAGGGATGTGGACGCGATAGTGATTTTTGACGAAGACACGCCGGAAAACCTGATTCACGATATTCGCCCGGACTGCCTTGTCAAGGGCAGCGATTACCGCGTTGAGGATATTGTCGGCGCGGATTTTGTGCAGTCATACGGCGGCAAGGTTCACCTTGTCGATCTGGTTGAAGGCTGCAGCACAACCAACCTTGCGGCAAGGCTGTGAGAGGCTGTTTTTACTCCAGTGAAACATCTCATGACAAGATAGGGGATAAAAAATGATCAGGGCGGATCTGCATTCCCATACAAAATATTCCCATGGCGCGGACGAGCCGGAGGAAATGTTCGCCGCTGCAAATGCCCGCGGCCTGGAAATCCTGGGCTTCAGCGAACACTCACCACGTCCGCAAGGCTACGATTATACCCACGAGTACAGGGAAAAACTGGCAGCCGGCTTTGCGGAATATGTAAGCCGCGTGCAGGATCTCAAAAAAATGCCGGGCTGCCGCGTATTGCTGGCCATGGAAATGGACTGGCTCGACGGCCAGGAGGATTTCATCCGCAAGGCCTGTTCCGCCCACGATTTCGACTATTTGCTGGGCAGCGTGCATTTTATCGGCCGCTGGGGTTTTGACGACGGGGATGCCCAATGGAAGAATTGGGACGACACGCAGCGCTTTGCCCATTATGAACGCTATTTTGCATTGTGGCGGCAAATGCTTTCTTCCGGTATTTTCCAGATTGCGGCCCATCCGGACCTGATAAAAATCTTTTCCGCCGAATCTTTCCACAAGTGGCTGTCCCGAGAAAAGAGCCGGGAACAGATTGCGGATTGCCTGGACGTGCTGAAACAACAGGGCATGGCCATGGAAATTTCATCCGCCGGCCTGCGCAAACCCTGCCGGGAAATTTATCCCTGCCCCACGCTCATGGTTTTGGCCGCAAAATGCGGCGTTGACATAACTTTCGCTTCCGATGCACATTGCGTGGCCGACGTGGGCAGGGATTTCGCCCGCCTGGCAAATTATGCCCGGGCTTTTGGCTTCAGCCGCCAGGCTGTCTTTTGCCAGGGTGAAAAAACATATTTGCCGTTCTGATGCCATGCCGCCCGTAGCAATTCTTGAAAACCTCGGTTTCAGGTTTCCCGCCGACAGCCAGCCTGCCTTGCAAGAGATAAACTGGACCATCGAAGAAGGCAGGCATTGCGCGCTGATTGGCCCCAACGGTTCGGGCAAATCCACCCTGCTTGGCATCATGGCAGGCAATTTATGGCCAGGCAGCGGCAGCATCTGCTGGATTGGCCCGCGCGGGCCGGAAACATCCCCCATTTACGGGCGCTCGGTTACAGCCCTGGTTTCGCCGGCCCTCCAGGAAAATACGCAGAGAATGGGCTTTTCCGTAACTTTTCTGGATGCCTTGCTTGGCGCTTTTGACCAGAGCCCGCTTTCATTTGCCAATCCTGATCCTGATGCGGAAAAGCTTGAAAAGGCTCGCGCGGCCGCAGAATCCCTGAATTGCGTCAACTTGCTGACAATGCCCCTGTCCTCGCTTTCGCAGGGGCAGATGCGCATTCTGTTTTGCGCCAGGGCAATATTGCGCAGGCCAAAGCTTTGCCTGCTGGATGAGGCCCTTGACGGGCTGGACAAGGAGCACAGGATACTGTTTTACGCCGCACTGTCAAAACTTGCCCCGCAAAGCACCATCATCTTGTCATCCCACCGCAACGATGGCATCCCGGCCTTCTGCGAGGAAAGGCGATATCTGTTTGGCGGCCGGCTTTTTGAAAAGCCGGGAAATATATTTTTCCGGGCCGCGCCCAAAAGCGGAAAGGCCGGCAAGACGGCCGGCCAGACGCTTTTCAAGCTGGAAAACGTGGATGTTTTCATCAATCGCCAGCAAGTACTCCACAATATTGACTGGCAAAGCCGCCAGGGCGAGCATTGGCGTATTTCCGGCCCCAATGGCTCGGGCAAGTCCACGCTGCTTCGCCTGCTGGCCGGGGAAGAAGTGGCCGCAAGCGGCGGCACTGTCTCCTGCTGGCTGCCACACCTTGGCCGCAGCGCGCGCGGCCTTGGCGAATTGCGCCAGGGCGCGCGCCTTGTATCGGATCTGACCCAGGCCCTCTATGCCTATGACTTGACCGGCCTTGAACTTGTCTGCAGCGGCTTTGGGCAGACAATAGGCATCTATCGCGAGTATTCGGACGAGGAGCGGGAAAATGCCATGCAGGCCATTTCGCGCTTTTTTCCGGATGGCACCGGGGAGCGCATTGCCCGGGCCTCGATCCGCCGGCTTTCCAGCGGCCAGCTGCGCCGCCTCCATCTTGCCCGCGCCCTGATGGGCAAGCCCTCAATTCTTTTGCTCGACGAGCCCTGCACTGGCCTTGACGCCCAAAGCAGGGCGGAATTCTTCGTTTTTCTTGAAAACCTCTCCCGAACCATGCAAATCATCATGGTTTCCCATTATGACGAGGATTGCCCGGAATTCATCAACCGGGAAGCCGCGATGCGTGACGGAAGACTGGCAACAATTCGCTGAAAATCCTTCGTCAAAATCTCGACAAACTTTTTAGACAATTCATAAAACGCTCATAACTTGCTGAAATTGCAGGATATGTCCATTTGGCATGTCTATTGCTTATACTTGGAAAACAAATTCAGCAATCAGGATCCGGAAGGATCTTTGCGGAGGGGATATGAAAGGCTTGTTCAACAGCCAGATCGGTCTTGTGAGCCGTGTAATGGATATGCAGCTGAAGAGGCAGAATGTCATCACCAGCAACCTGGCCAATCTGGAAACACCGAATTACAAGCCTCGGGAACTGGCATTCGAGGAGGAACTGCAATCGGCTCTTGGCCTTGACATGCGGGGCCGGATGAGCACGACCAGCCAGGGGCACATGCCGGCCGCCTTCAATCCCGAGAATTTCGGACCGGAATGGTCAAAAGCTTTCAAGCCGCGGCAGATTCATGGCGAAGACAGGGTAAGCCTGGACAAGGAAATGTCCCGCCATGCGAAAAACCAGCTTCAATATACCGCGCTTACACAAATAATGCAGAAATCGTTTGAAGGGCTGTCCAATATAATTCAGGACGGCAAACAGTATTAGCGACAAGCGGACATAACGGAGGCATAAAATGGATTTTCTCACAGCCATGGACATCAGCGCATCGGGGCTCACAGCCGACCGCACGCGCATCAACACGATAGCGATGAACCTGGCGAACGCAAAAACCACGCGCACGCCGTATGGCGGCCCGTACAGGCGCCGGACGGTGGTTCAGGCAGCCACGGACGTGGACGATCCATTCTCCGTGCACATGCGTTCCGCCCTGGACCGGGAACTCAAGGGTGTCCGCGTGATGGGAGTCACACAGGATACCAGGCCGCTCAAGCAGGTTTATGAGCCAGGCCACCCGGACGCGAACGCGGAAGGCTATGTTTCCTACCCGGATATCAACGTGGTTGAGGAAATGGCCAATCTCATGACCGCCCAGCGCAATTACGAAGCCAATGTTACGACGGTCGAAGCCATCAAGGGCATGTTCAACAAGGCTCTTGAAATCGGCAAGGCATAAAAAATTCTTTCATCAAATTTTCGGGGATTCAGAGGAGAGTTAAAATGAGTATTCAAGCGACAGGAATCAAGGCATACACGGACGCCATCCAGCATTTCAACAAGGTTGACGGCGCGCTCAGGACAGGCAGCCCGGTGGGATCGCAAACCCTGTTCTCGCGCACGCTGGATCAGTCCCTGCTGCGGGATACTGTTGACAAGGCCGAAAATTTCGGGGCGCATGCGGATTTCATCCACTATCCGGATCAGAAGCATGTCAGCGTTACGCCGCAGAACAGCTTTTCCAACACATTCAAGAATTCGCTGAACAAGGTCAATGAGCTCGAAAGCGCCAAGGCCCAGGCAATTACCGATTTTGCCTCCGGCAGGACGCAGAATGTGCACGAGCTTATGGTAACCATGCAGAAGTCAAGCATGGCCATGAAACTTACAAGCGCGGTGCGCGGCAAAGTTCTGGAAGCATACAAGGAACTTTCCAAAATGCAGTTCTGATCTTGCGGCATAATTTTGACGCAAAAAACGGCTTGCCTTGTGCAAGGCCGTTTTTTAGTTTAAAGTAATTAATTGGCTGGGGCGTCATTTCAAATTCCAACTTGTATCATCATGAAAACGCTCTATCGGAGATTTCGATGGCTTTTGCGGATTTCCAGAAAAAACAGGTTCAGGGCAAGCAGCAGGCTGTTGTTCGCGAATTTTTCAGCAAGCATAACGGCCATTTTATTGTTGTAACCGATGACCAGACCTTTCTTGCCCTCTTGCGTTCCACTGTCAAAAGCCTGGCCCTGAACAAGGGCGGCCTGATCGACTTTTATCCGGACCCCTCGAAGGTGCTCAAGGCTCTGACAGACGATTTCAAGGTCAAGCGCAATCCCGCTCTGTTTATAGAGCGCACCATGAGCGGCACTGGCGAAACGACTTTCCTGATCAAGCAGTTTCGCGAAAGTTTCCCGCAGCTGCGCATCTTTGCCATGACCAACAATGCCGACAAGGGGCGGCTTATGCTGCTCCATGAGGCCGGCGCCGACAGTTTTCTGATCAAGCCTATTTCCGGCGTTGATCTTATGGAAAAGATGGCCGCGGCCCTCAAGCCTCCGAGCCCGATCAAGCAGATGCTGGACACGGCGCGCACATTCATTATGCGTAATATCGGCATTGACGCGTTAAAGATTACCCGCAAGGTTCTCGAAGTCAAACCGGATTCCGCGGCCGGCTATGTGGTCATGGGCGATGCCCTGCGCCTGGCCGGCGACCAGGACAAGGCCCAGGTGGCTTACGAGCGCGCAAGCAAGCAGCAGGTCAACTATATGGAGCCATTGCAGAAGCTCGCTGATCTTGCGCGCGAAAAAAATGACGCCGACATGCAGTACGAGTACCTCAAGCGCCTGGATGATCTTTCGCCGCTAAATAGCCAGCGCAAGATGGAAATGGCCGAACTGCAGATGGCCAGGGGCAATACTGACGCGGCAAAGGAGCTTTTTGACGGCGCAATGACCCGCACCTACAAGGATGCCATGCAGCAAGTCGCGGCGGTTGCGGAAAAAATCGCCATGAGCCTGCAGGAATCCGATCCTGTCCAGGCCGAAAAATATCTCCGCAAATGCCTTGACCTCAAGGGAGACGACCTGAGCATCGACGACTTGCGCACATTCAACCAGCTTGGCATCAGCCTGCGGCGCCAGGGCAAGGTTTTCGAGGCCATCAAGGAATATCAGCGCGCGCTCAAGATCGCGCCCGATTCCAGCGAAATTTACTACAACATGGCCATGGCCTATTTTGAACACAAGGACAAGGAACAGGCCGTCCGCTCCATGCTCAAGGCCTTTTCGCTCAATCCGGCCCTGCCCAATGCCTCTGCCAACATAGCCTTCAACATGGGCCGCGTGTTCGCGGGCGGCATCACAAAGGACAAGGCCAGGGGCTGCCTGCAAATCGCCATCAGCCTCGACCCGGATTTCGCCCAGGCAAAGGAATTGCTGGCCAAGCTGAAGGCCGAAGAGGCGGGACAAGCGCCGGAAACGGAAGAATAATTCATGGCGGACGCAAGCAACGAAAACGCGGCAAAAAAGCCGCTTGACGCCATTCTGGCCAGGATTGGCCGCAAATTCGATGCATCCTTTGAGCCTCTCTCGGTTGACGGCTCGGATTTGCAGGTGCTTTCAATAAATAATATGCAGGCGTATCTTGATGCGCTTATCAATAGCAAGGCCATAAAAAACCCGCTCAAGGATCTGCCTCTCTGGGCAAAGATCTGGCCGGCTTCCTTTGTGCTGGGGCGCTATTTGCGCAAGTTCGGGCCGGAAGGCAAGTCCCTGCTCGAAATTGGCTGCGGCTGCGGGATATGCGGCCTTGTGGCCGCCGTACACGGCTTTGCCAAAATCACAATGGGCGATATAGTGGACGATGCCCTGGACTTTGCCCGCGCCAATATTCTTCGCAACAATCTTGAGGAAAAGGCGCAGGCGCGCTTCCTGGATGTAACAGGCAACGACAATATCCCGCCGCACGACATCATTGCGGCTTCCGAGATTCTCTACCTTGACGAGCTGCACCGCCCGCTGTTGAAGTTCATCCACCGAACCCTCGCGCCAGGCGGCCGCGCCGTCTTCTGCACGGATCTTGCCCGCGCCAAGCCCCGCTTTGCCAAATTGGCAAAGGAAAAGTTCAGGGTTTCCGAAAACAGGATCGGCGTAAAGGCCATTGACGAGGAAGGCAAATCCCGGGTCAGGGGCTATGAAATATTAATTCTTGAGAGAAAAACTGACGCAAAAATGTAACATTTTTCCTCTTGCAAATGGGTAACAAGGTTACACGTTCCAGATGAAAACATCTGTCTTGTCCCGTAATTTTCTTCTATATCAGCATGTTACTTTTGTGGCACATTGCTTGCTATAAGGGAGCAAACAATAAAACACGGATCAATGGAGGAAATTATGGGAATTTTCGGCAAATACATTTGCATGGGCTTTTTCGCTTTCGCGCTGCTTGCCGGCTTTGCGGCCGTATCGGAAGCGGCCGAACCGGATGCCTACGCCATTCAGCAGCAGCTTGACGCCAAATTCGCGCAGCTGGACAATGAATTGGCCAGCCCAAACCCGGATCGCAAAAGGATTGAAGCGCTTTCCAGGGAAATTGGCGAACTGCACGGCAAGGAGATTTCCGCCCGCAGCCGGCCATATTACAATAATGGCTACGGCCCCTGCGGCTACTACCGGGGAAACGGCTGGCACCATGGCGGCCATTACCGCGGCGGACATGGCTGCTGGTAATCCCGGGCAAGTTTGTATGGAAAATGTCGGGCAAATGCCCGGCATTTTCATTTATTTTTTGCCAATAATTATATATCCAACCGCAAGAATACTTGCGTCACAAATTTGCGCCAAATCAGTCCGAAAAGGATTTTGCGGATCAGATTGGTAGCAAAGCCCTGCAGGGCTTTGCGTTTTGCGCCCGCGTCTGAGACCCCGCCCGAGACTGCGGGGTGCGGGCTTATTCGGCCTGAAGGCCGTAGTCTCAAGCCACAAAGGAACTTGCGGATGAATGTTTCCCCCATACGCCTTAAATCATGCCCCAAAAATTATACGCTTGACCTGGACAAGGCCAGAAGTCCGGAAGAAACCTTTGCGGATGTGTCTCGCAGGCTGAAAAATTCTGGCCTGGATATTTTTGCGGGCGCGCGGCGGGTGGACTGCGGCAGGCTGGGGATTCCTGTCTATCTTGGCCTTTGCGGCCAGGACGCGAGGGAGGTTCTGCCCACGCGCAAGCAGATGGGCAAGGGCTCAAGCGCGGCCCAGGCCAGGGCTTCAGCGCTCATGGAAGTGATGGAACGCTATGCCTTTTTCAGCTTTTTTGAACGTCGCCCCAATTTTGCGCGCGCAACCTGGCAAGAGGCCGAAAATCTTTTTGGCCAGGATTTGATAGGCATTGATGAAATGCGCAAATCGGTAAACGATCCGGTAGATCCGGAAACGGCGCGCGCCATCCTGGATCTTCGTTCCTGGGATTTTTACCCCGCCACGCGTCTTGCCGATGGCAAGATTGTCTGGCTGCCCCTGGACTGGTTCAGGATGCTGGGCGAATTTAATGGTTCCAGCGCCGGCAACTCCGCTGAAGAATCCATTCTGCAGGGCATTTCCGAACTTCTGGAAAGGCATTGCTGCTGCCTGGCGGAAAGGGAACGCCCCATTTTGCCGACCATTGACCCCTCAGCCTGCAAGGATCCTGTGCTTGCCAAACTGGTAGAAGCTTTCAGACGCGAGGGGATTTTGCTGATTCTCAAGGATTTTTCCCAGGGCCTGCCCATGCCCTGTGTGGCCGCGCTGGCCCATGATCCCGCCACCTTTCCCGAAAAGAGCGAAATAGTTTTCACAGCCGGAACAGCATCATCCCCTGCAAAGGCCGCAATCCGGGCGATTACGGAAGTTGCCCAGCTTGGCGGCGACTTTTGCACATCCTCCTGCTACGAGGCTTCGGGCCTGCCCAAGTTCACTTCTCCCGACCAATTTCACTGGCTCATGGAAGGGCCTGTTGTCAGCCTTGATACTTTGCCGGATATTTCATCCGGCGATATTCTTGAGGAAATTTCCCGGCTTGTCCACGATCTTGCCCCCACAAATGTTTATGCGGTGGAAACAGCCCATCCGGATCTTGCCGTTCCCGCGCACTATTGCATTGCCCCGGGCCTGGCCTTCCGTGAACGCGACCGCAACCAGTCCATTGGCCTTTTCACAGGCAGAAAGCTGGCCGAAGAAGGCAGATTCGCGGCTATTGAGGAACTGGCCCGGCTTTGCCCCAATGCTCATTATCTGCCATTCTTCAGGGGCATGCTTGCCCTTGGCGCTGGCGATTGCAAAAAGGCGGCCGAATTTTTTGCAGCCGCCGCGCCACTGCAGCCCGATGACGAAAGCCGCGCCCTGGCCATGTTTTACAATGGCCATGCGAAGACGCTCATGGATGACTGGGGCCAGGCCATTCCCGAGCTTTCCGCCGCCTTTCGGCTTTGCCCGTCAATGAAGGAATATGGCAATCTGCTGGGGGTGGCTCTTTTCAAGACAGGCTCATATCCCAAAGCGGAAGAAATTTTCGGCAAGGTGCTCAACATCGACAAGGGTTCGGCCATGGATCTGGCCAACAGGGGCATTTGCCGCAAATTGCAGGGGAAAAACGAGGCCGCGCTTGAAGATTTGCGAGCCGCGCTGGAACTTGAGCCGGATCTGGATTTTGCCCGCCGGCATCTGGAAGAATTGACGTATAATTGGAACATTGTCTAAACAATTGGCAGCAAATGGACTTTTTTGGCAATATTGAAGATTTCTGGCAATGGCTGGACAGGCTTGGCCTTTTCAAGGTGAAGCTTGGCCTTGAGCGCATGGATCGCGCGCTGGCAAAATGCTGCCCCGGGCCATTGCCCTTTCCCGTGGTTCAGGTTCTGGGCACCAATGGCAAAGGATCTACCTCGACCTTTCTGGATTCCCTGGCCCGGGCCCATGGCATCCGCGCCGGCCTTTATACTTCCCCGCATTTTGTATCGCCACGGGAGAGAATACTTGTAAACGGGGCGCAGCTTTCCGGGAGGGACTGGCTAGACTGCGCCAACCGGATTATGTCCCTCCTGCCAGACGGCGGGGATTTGAGCTATTTCGAATTTCTTACAGTCCTTGCCGTCATGCTTTTCAAAAAGCATGACGCGCAGCTGGCCATCATCGAAGCGGGGCTGGGCGGAAAAAACGACGCCACCACCGCTCTGGATGCCTGCATGCATGTTTTCACGCCCATTGACATGGATCATGCAGCCATAATAGGGCCAGATCTTGCAGATATTGCCAGGGACAAGACAGCGGCCATCAAGCCGCAAAGCCAGGTCCTTTCCGCGCCCCAATGCAGGCTGGCAGCGGAAATACTCCTGGAAAGGGCAAAAGCTTGCGGGGCAAAAATCAAATTTGCGCCCGAATTGTCCCAAAATTGCGCCACAGGTCTTGCCGGCGCCCACCAGCGCGTCAATGCCGGGCTGGCGTGCCTGGCCTTTGAACATATTGCTGGCAAACTTGGTATTGAGCCAGATGCCGCCGCGATTGCGGAAGGGCTTGAAGAAGCCTTCATACCCGGGCGCCTTCAGAAAATCAGGAATGATCCGCCAGTCCTGCTTGATGGCGGGCACAATCCCCATGCCCTGGGCAAGGTTCTTCCGGAAGCCAGAAAAATTCTGGGCGAAAAAATTTCGCTTGTCTTTTCCGCCCTTGCCGACAAGGATTGGCGGCAAATGGTTGAAATATTGGCCAGAAATTTTCCACAAGCGCGATTTTTCGTGCCCACGCCCGACAATCCCCGCGCCCTGGCCGCCGATGTTATTTGCGGGCAGATCAATAGCCGGTTGCCAGGACAGGCCCGGATGGTTAAAGATTCAGGCGCGGCATTCAGGCTGGCCCTGGACCAGGGCACGCCCGTGCTTGTCATTGGCTCGCTTTATCTTCTATCTGAAATATATGTTAAATATCCCCAATACCTTCTGAAAACAGGAGCTGTCAGCAATGAAAAATGATCCGGCATACAAGGCCAAAAGCGCCTGGGAACATTATGAAAGCGATGAAAATCGCCAGAAAGTAATGAAATTTTCACGGGAATACATTGATTTTATAAGCAAGTGCAAAACCGAGCGGGAAACCATAGCGGAAGTTGCAAAAATATTGGCAAAGGCCGGTTTTTCGGAAGACTGGCAGAATGACAAGGTAATGGCGCCCTTGCGCGGGAAGGCCCTGTTCGCGGTCATCAAGGGCAGCGGGGATCCGGCAAATGGCATCAAATTGATTGCCGCCCATGCGGACAGCCCGCGACTGGACCTCAAGCAGCGGCCCATAACGGAGCAGGCCGGCATTGCCCAGGCCAGGACGCATTATTACGGCGGCCTCAAGCGTTATCAATGGCTGGCCAGGCCGCTTGCCCTGCATGGCGTGGTTATAGTGGATGGCGGCAAGAAAATCGAGGTGGCCATAGGTGAAAAGCCTGACGAGCCTGTTTTCTGCATTGCCGATCTTTTGCCGCATCTTGCAAAAGATCAGGGCCAGAAAAAGGTTGCGGAGGCCTTTGACGGTGAAAAGCTGAATATTGTGCTGGGCCACGAACCGCGCAAGACGGAGGAAGAGGAAAAAGAGCCGGCGCGCAAAAAGCTGCTTGATATCCTGCAGCAAAAATACGGCTTTACGGAAGAAGACCTGATCACGGCCGAACTCGAGGCCGTGCCAGCCGGCCCCGCAAGATTTGTCGGCCTTGATGAATCCATGATTGGCGGTTATGGCCAGGACGACCGCATCTGCCTTTATTGCGCCCTTATGGCCCTGCTGGCCGTGGAAAAGCCCCGCCAGACAATTGCGGTAATGTTTTGGGACAAGGAGGAAATCGGTTCGGAAGGGGCAAGCGGCGCGTCTTCACGTTTTCTGCAATATTGCATAGAGGATCTGTGCCGCGCCTGGTGCCCGCAGGCCTCGCCTTCCCATGTTTTTTTGCGCACCCGGGCCATTTCCGCGGATGTTACGGCCGGGCTGGACCCGGATTACCAGGATGTGCATGAAAAGCAGAACGCGGCCCTGATGGGTTACGGCCCCGTGTTTTCCAAATATACGGGCTCTGGCGGCAAATACGGCGCAAATGACGCTGATGCCGAATTTTATGCCAGTTTGCGGGCCATGTTCAACAAGGCGGCCATTCCCTGGCAGGCGGCGGAACTGGGCAAGGTTGGCCTTGGCGGCGGCGGCACAGTTGCGCTGTTCATGGCTGCCTACGGCATGCAGGTTATAGATCTTGGGCCGGCCCTGCTTTCGATGCACAGTCCTTTCGAGCTTTCCAGCATTGTTGATCTTTATTCAACATGGGAAGCTTACAAGGTATTTTTCATGTCAGACCATTGACACTTTGGCCGGCAGTTCTTACAACTTGCAGATGAATCTTGATACCAGCGGCATAATCGGCCAAAGTACAACGCTTGCGGAAGTTTTCAGGGTCCTCGGCAAAGTCGCGCCAACGGACAGCACTGTTCTGGTGACCGGGGAATCCGGCACTGGCAAGGAACTTTTGGTGCGCGCCCTGCACGCCAACAGCAAGCGGGCCGACAAGCCCTTTGTGCCCATAAATTGCGGCGCAATTCCCAAGGAATTGCTGGAATCCGAACTGTTCGGCCACGAAAAAGGCGCCTTTACCCATGCAATCCGCTCCCGTCCCGGCCGTTTTGAGCTGGCCGACGGGGGCACGATTTTTCTGGATGAAATCGGCGAAATGGATCTGGCCCTCCAGGTCAAGATATTGCGCGTCCTCCAGGAAAAGGAAATCGAACGCGTTGGCGGCTCAGGCTCCAAAAAGGTGGATGTGCGCGTGGTTGCCGCCACAAACAGGGATCTGGAAAAAGAAGTGACCGCCGGCCGTTTTCGCGAGGATCTCTATTACAGGCTGAACGTCATTCCGCTCCATTTGCCACCCCTGCGCGATCGCGGCAGCGATGTGATGCTGCTGGCCAATCATTTTCTGGAGCAGTTTTGCCGCAAGAAAGGCCGTCCCGTACTTGAGCTTGCGCCTGATACGCGAAAAATTCTTGCCGCCTACAACTGGCCGGGCAATGTACGCGAACTGGTCAACTTTATGGAACGCCTGTCAATTCTGGTGGACGGGGAAATTATCCATCCTTCCGACTTGCCGGACAAGATTCTCAATCAGGTTGGCGACATAGGCATTTTGCCCGAGCCGCCAGAGCCAGTGACCATACCGCCCGCAGCGGTTGAGCGCCCCGTTGAACAGCCAGGCGGGGAATTTGTCTGGCCAGATCTGGATATTCTCGAAAAGAAGGGCGTCAATCTCAAGGAATTTCTCGATTCCATTGAAACTCGCCTGATCGACCAGGCGCTGGCCATGGCTGACGGAGTAAAAAACCAGGCAGCCGAATACCTGGGCATCAAGCGCACCACCCTGATTGAAAAATTGAAAAAGCGTCAAATATAGCCTGCTTTTAAGGCATTGATTTTGCATTAATGTGAAAAAATATATTCCGTTATCCTGAAGCAGTCCGGGGGAGCCTGCGGGCAATGGATTCTGCTTCACCAAAAACCGTAAGAAAGCATCATCAATGTCAAGTTCGTCAAAAAAATATTGCGGTATTTTTCTGGCCGTCATCATGCTGGCAACTTTCTGCGTGTCTTTGCCGCGCACTGGCCTTGGCGCTGACACTTCTTCGCGTCAAAGTCTAAGGGCTCCAATCAATGCGGGCGGTCCCGAAAACTGGCCTGAAAACGGCGGTCTTTCCACAGCTTCCGATACTGTGCCAGCTTCATCCGGCAATCTTGCCCTGCAGCCAAATATGCAGCAGGAACCCAACCAGGCAAATCCATATCCGGAGCCAGGATATCCGGCCCAGCCAGCGCAAGCTGGCGTGGCCGGGCAAATTCCCGGCCAGCCTGGCATGGCAGGGCAAATTCCTGTTCAGCAGCCTCCTGCCGCGCAGTTTGCGCCAAACCTGGCCGCGGAGCAGCCTGCCCCTCGCCAGGCGCAGGCTCCCGCGCCACGTCCGGCGAATCCCGCGCAAAAACCGGCTGTTACCAATACCGGGCAAGGGGCTCATGGCGCTACCTCCAGCGCAAACGAGGGATTGCCTCTTGCCGGCAAGGAGGAGCAGAAGGACGCCCAGCCCAAACCGGATCCAATTTATGTGGACGAAGCCGGCAATCCCGTGCCCAAGCCGCTTGAGCCCGACAAGATGCTGGTTGAGGCCAACGATTTGATGGGCGAAGGCAAGTATGACGAAGCCCTGTCCATACTTGACAAAATCCGCCAGATTCCCGGCGTGAAAAGAAAGATTCTTGAAGAAGCCCTCTACCTCAAAAGCGACTGCATGTGGGCGCGCTATGCCGACAATCCCCTTGCCGGCTACGAAGCCATTGTCTCATCGACCAATGAGGCCATGAATGCCAATATCCGCTCCCCCCATGTTCCCGACGCCCTGCTGCGCCTGGGTCTTGCCAATGCCCGGGTTGGCAACCTGGACGACGCCCGCGGGCACATAGTGGCCCTGATGCGCCGTTTTCCGGATTTTCCCGGCGTTGCCCAGGGTTTCACCGCCCTTGGTCAGGAACAGCTCAAAAAAGGGTTGAATGCGGACGCGGAAAAATCATTCGGCACGGTTCTGGACAAATACCCCGAATCGAACCAGCTGCAGAACGCTTCCGTCGGCCTGGCCCATGCGCTTGTCAACCAGGGCAAGGATGCCCGCGCCAACATCATCCTGGACTTTATCAGCAAGCGCTGGCCCCGTTACTATATCAACGATCCCCAGTTCCTGCTCATGCATGCGGAAAACGAGAAAAAGCTCAATCACCGCGACGGGGCCATGGATCTGCAGTGGCTTTTTATCAACCTGAATCCGCGCCGCAAGGGCAATGACGAGCTTTTGCTGGAAATGGGCGATGAATATTTGCGGGACAATAATCCTGACGCAGCCAATTTTATCTATCGGGACATAGAGCAGTCCTTTCCGGACACGCGTTCCGCGCTGCGCGCGCGCCTGCGCCTGGCAGAAGGCGGCATATTCGAAAATCCAACATACGCGCAAATGGAGCCGGTTTTTGCGCATGGCGGCACGCCGCCCCTCTGGCAGGTCTATTCCGAACTTGCCAATAGTTCGTCAACAACTCCCGAAGCCATTGAGGCGCGCCTGAAACAGGCCATGTGGCTTTACTGGGACAAGCAATATCCTGAAGCCATGGGCAAGGCCGCCGAATATATTGACGAGTACCCCGAAAGCAAGGGCACGGACGCGGCAAAGGAAGTTTTGTGGCAAGCCTTTAAAAAGGAACTGGACAATTCGCTGGCCGAACAGAATTACGGGCGCATTCTCCTGCTCTGGAACGGTTTTCCACTGGTGCGCGAACGCTACGGCAACATTGACGCCCCACTCCGCTACGCTCTTGCCCAGGGCTGGAGGGAACGCGGGGATGACCAGAAATCTTTCGAACTGATGGAAGATTTTTTGAAAGACCCGATGGATCCGAATTACGGGGAAGCCGCGTTTTCCCAGTTTTTCAATTATTATCTGCAAAACAGCCAATGGGACAAGATTCTCGATCTTGGCAAAAAGGTGGCCAACTGGAAAATGGAGCCCCAGCTCCAGAACCAGATTGACTATGCCATGGCTCTTTCGGCGCAGAACCTGGGTTTGAACGGACCGGCCCTTGCCATGTGGAAAAAGCTGGCAAACCGGGTTGAAATTCCGCTTTACCAGCAGGCATACGCCACTTATTTCCTGGCCAAGGATGCCGAGCATCGCCGCGATATCCGCAATGCCTACGAGCTGAACCGCAAAGTGGTGGAATTGTTCGGCAGGCTGGCCGACGAGCGTTCCGACAAGGCGGACCCCAACCGCATCAAGGAGGCTCTTGCTTCCCTGATGGATATTTGCGAAGTCGGCAACCGCATTCCGGAAGCGCTGGAATGGGCGGCGCGCTACAATCCGTTCGTCGCGCAGGATTCCGCCGAATATCCGGGCCTGCGTTTCAGGGAAGCGCGCCTGCACCGCAAGATAGGCGACAATATGCGCGCCGAGGCCCTGCTTGAGGGCATTGTGAAGTCCTACCCGGCTTCACCCTTTGCCAGGGCCGCGGCCGCCGAACTGCGCACCTTCGAGGTAAGCCGGGATTTGCAGCACTTCATGCCTCAAGCTTCCGCCGAAGCCAGTTCGAATCCTGCCGGGACTGGCCTGCAGGAAGGCAACTGGTCGGCAGCGGCAGCAGCCCCGGGCGAAGAGCAAAAAAAATAGACCTGGAGCAAAATTTGATGCTGAAAAGCCGGCCCTATCCCTGCAAGGCGATTTGGCCGGCTTTGTTTTTTTGGGTTAATCGCAAATATCCCATAAGCCATGCTGTATAATGCATTCCCGCGCTTCAATAAAAATCTTGCAATCCCGTCGGATAAAAAATATACTTTTTATTTGCATATTCTTTTTAAGCAAGTTTGTAACCAAAGAGGTGCGCTTTGTTTGAATCCATAGCATTTGCAATGGGCACGCCCCAGGCTGGGGCGGAAACCCCCGGCGGAACTGAAATGCTGATGCAGTTTTTGCCCTTGATTTTGATGTTTGTGATCTTCTGGTTTTTGCTGATTCGCCCCCAGCAAAAAAGGGCCAAGGCCCACAAACAGATGCTTTCCGAACTCAAAAAGGGCGACCAGGTTGTTACCAGCAGCGGCATTATCGGCCGGATTCTGGAAATCAGCAACGATCAGATCACGCTTGAGAGCGGAGATTCCAAACTCAGGATTTCCAGGGCTGCCGTAGGCGGCCTTGTTCAGCAGGACGGCGGCGACAACTCGGGCGGCAAATGAGGCCTATTTTAGGCGAAGTTGCTTCGCCTGGCAATTTTTTGCTATTGCGGCAACAAAGCTTGCGCAAAGCAAGGTGAGCAGTATTTTCGCCGTGGCTGCCGCAGCTTTGCCATTTTTAAAAACCGGCCGTGCTTGCGCGGCCTTTTGTCATTGCAAGGATAGGTGATAAATGGGCGTGCGTTGGCGACTAATCATATCGCTGGCGGTTTTTGTTCTCTGCCTGGTTTATGCTTTGCCAAGTATACCGGGCATGAGCGCGCTGGATCGTATTTTACCGGCAAGCAGAATCAATCTTGGGCTGGATCTCAAGGGCGGCATTCATCTGACGCTTGGCGTCGAGGTGGCGAAAGCGGTAAGCAATTCCCTGGCCATCACGGGCCAGGATATCCGCCGGCTTGCCCAGGAAAACAAGATTGTCGTCCTGAGGCCGAGAGTAGTTGGCGGAACAACCCTGGAATTTATTCTGCCAAGGGCCGAAAGCGAAAAGCAGCTCCAGGAGATCCTGATGCGGCATTTTCCGCAGCTTGATGCTGGCACGCCGCAAAAGGGCGATTCCGGCCAGCTGCGCTATACCGCGCATTTTACCGATGCGGAAGTAAAGCGCCTTGAGGACATGGCTCTTGACCAGGCGCTAAGGACAATACGCAACAGGATTGACCAGTTTGGCGTTGCCGAGCCAGATATCAGGAAGCAGGCCGACAACCGCATCCAGGTGCAGCTGCCCGGCGTGTCCGATCCTCGCCGCGCGGTGCAGATTTTGGGCCAGACCGCGCATCTGGAATTTCATCTTGTGCGCGATGACGTCGATCCCGGCAAGGCTGTGCTTCCGGCCGGCGTGATGGCCTTGCCCATGCTGGAAAACAACGGCCAGGGGCAGCAGGAAAAAAAGATAGCTGTCGAAAAGGACGTCATGCTGACGGGCGAGGATGTTGACGACGCAAGGCCAGCTTTTGACCAGATGAACCAGGCATACGTAACCCTCAACTTCAATTCGCGCGGCGGCCGCATTTTTGAGCGCGTAACCGGGGAAAACGTCGGCAAAAGAATGGCCATCGTGCTGGACGGCAAGGTTTATTCCGCGCCGGTCATCCGCGAGCGCATAGGCGGGGGGCGGGCCAGCATATCCGGCAACTTCACCACCGCCGAAGCCCAGGATCTGGCCATTGTGCTGCGCGCAGGCTCCCTGCCCGCGCCCGTTACAGTTCTGGAAGAACGCACCGTCGGCCCCTCGCTCGGCCAGGAATCGATTGACAGCGGCATCAGGGCCGCCATTGTCGGCGCCTCGCTGGTGATAATATTCATGGCCGTCTATTACGGCATGAGCGGCATAATCGCCGACATCATGCTTTGCTTCACCATGCTTATTGTAATGGCCGGCATGGGCGCTTTTGGCGCCACCCTTACCCTGCCGGGCATTGCCGGCATAGTGCTGACCATAGGCATGGCCGTTGACGCGAACGTGCTTATTTACGAGCGCATACGGGAAGAACTGCGCAATGGCTTCACGCCGCTTGCGGCGGTGAAGGCGGGCTTTGACCGCGCCGCGATTTCCATTACGGACTCGAACCTGACCACAATCATCGCCGCGGCCGTGCTCTACCAGTTTGGCACAGGCCCGATCAGGGGTTTTGCGGTTACGCTCTCCCTTGGCATTATCGGTTCAATGTTCACGGCAATTTTCGTGTCCAGGGCAATATTCGAGTATTGGGCGCGCCGCAACGGATCCAGAGGCATCAGTATCTAACCGCCATATGCCACGAATCATGGCTTCCATTATTTGTCGGGAGTAATATATGGGCTTTACCTTTGTAAGACACGGCACAAACATAGACTTTATCGGCGTCAGATACTGGGCCTATGCGATTTCGCTCATTGTGATTCTGGCCGGCCTGGTCTCGGCCATCTGGATCAACGGCTACAAGCTCGGAATTGACTTTGCCGGCGGCGTCATTGTCCAGGTTCAGTTTCTCAACCCGGTAAATGACGAGGCCCTGAAAAAGAGCCTGGACATTCCGGCGCTGCCCGGCATTTCCACCCAGCGCTTCGGCGACGAAGGCAGGGATTATCTGCTGCGCTTTTCAAAATCCGAAACCGCCGATGCCTCCCAGCTGCGGACAACGGTTATCGAGACCTTGCAAAAGGCCTTTCCCGACAATCCGTCCGAAATTCAGCGCCTGGAAGTTGTCGGCCCCAAGATTGGCGCGGATCTGACCAACAAGGCCTTGAGCGCGCTTTATTATGCCGTGTTGCTGATTGCGGTCTATATTTCCGGCCGTTTCGAACAGCGCTGGATGGCTGCCGCAATAATGGCGGCCCTGCTCTGGGGCGGAATGTACCTCCTGAATTTCACTGGACTTGGCATGGGCTGGCAGGTGCTGGTTGCGCTGGCCATTACCCTGGCAGTCTGTTTTGTACTCAAACTCAATTTTGCCCTGGGCGCGGTCGTCGGCCTTTTGCATGACGTTATTATAACCGTGGGCATTCTTTCCATCCTCAAGGTGGAAATTGACCTCAATGTCATGGCCGCCATCATGACCATCATTGGCTATTCGCTCAACGACACCATTATTGTCTATGACCGCCTGAGGGAAAATCTGCGCGCCGCGCCGGATGTGGAACTGGGCCAGCTTGTCAACCGCAGCGTCAACCAGACGCTTTCACGCACCATTTTGACAAGCGGAACAACATTTTTGGCCACGCTGTCACTGTATTTGCTTGGCGGCGGCGTAATTCACGATTTTGCGCTGACCATGCTTATTGGCGTGATTGTGGGCACATTCTCGTCAATCTATGTTTCTTCCGCCATTCTGCTTGCCCTTGGCAATACGGAATTCTATGCCCGCAGCCAGGAGAAGGAAGAATATGAAAGACCCGGAGAACACGGCATAGTGTAGTAATAAGCCTGCCGACAATCCATTTTCAGGGGCTTTGCCAGCGCAAAGCCCCTTTTTGCGTTCCCGGCATGGACGCGTTTGTATATCCTGTCCATCCAATGGACAATATGGAGGATATATGGCCAATCTTCAAATAAAACTGGATGATTCCCTGAGTGACGATGCGCAATGCGTTGCCGCCAGGCTCGGCATGGATCTGCCTTCCGCAGTGCGCATGTTCCTCGTGCAGATGGCGCGGCAGAATGGTTTGCCCTTCCAGGCATCGGTTGATCCCTTCTACAGTCCGGCAAACCAGCGGCATCTGAAAAACATGATCGAGGACATGGAGAACGACAGGAACCTCGTTCGGCGCGACTTGCTCGGGGTATTTTAACACTCATTTTTCAAGCCGTATTTGGGCGTTTATTGAGATTTTGCCTCTTGTGCCAGAATGGCGGCATATTCATCTGCGGACCTGACTTTTAACAAGGCGCGTGTAAGCCGGCTGACCGAGGACTGATCGGTAATGCAAGTTATCATCTCTTTCCATTCCGCAGGTATCGCGTCAAATCGGTCCGAAAGCATTTCGAGCAAGGTTGTTTTCTGCGTGCGCAAACCTTCGGCCCGGCCTTCCCGCCTGCCTTCCTGACGACCTTCCTGACGACCTTCCTGACGACCTTCCAGCCTGCCTTCCTGACGGCCTTTTTCTTCACCGGCAAGCATTCCTTTCTTGATGAATTCCTGCTCCCATTGCCTGAATTTTTGCTCAAGCACGACATCATCCTCCTCTGCCTCGTCAACCGAAGACGATACGGCAAGGCTTCTCCTTTCCATCAGCTTGACAAGCCATGCCCTCGTTGACCGCCGCAAAATTTCATATTTTTCGTCCGATAACCGGTTCATGAAATCATGGTAAAGAGCAATAACGCTTTCCGCGTCCTTTGCCCTTTCAAACCTGAACAGATATCCGGCTCCCCCTTTGGCATTCTCCAGCAGAAATTGGGAGATCCGGCCCTCGTCAAGCAAAAAATATTCCTGGTCGAGCTGATATTTGGCTAGTTTTGAATGAACAGGGGCTACAAGCTCCCCAACATTCAACGGGGCGTTCCAGGGATTTTGGCCATTATAAAGGACTATGGGCAGAACAGGCGGAAGTTTTTCTCCGGCTTTCACCTGATTTTCATTGACTAGTTCCTGCCACAATAACCCGGTATAGGTGGCAATACGCAAGGCCATCCAATAGTCCTGGGTATTCTGGAACTCAAGCAGGATGTAGATATAGCACCAGGTATCCTTCCACCGCACACGCCAGACAATATCGTCATGCCTTTGCCGCAAGTCAACGGTTGTATATGATCCGGAACATTTTTCCAGGGTGTCGAAATTGAAGTCCCTGATAAAGTCTTCGGGCACAAAATCCTGCAAAAGACTTCTCATCATGTCCGGGTTGCTGAAAAACGCCTTGTATGCCGCATCATGCGGAAAGTTATCCACATCCATTTTTCAAGGCTAAATCATGCTGCCCGGCATGGCAAGCAAAAACCTGCCTCATTGCGCATGTCAAAGGGCGCTGCGATTTGTGACTTGGGAGAGGCGCGGCCGGCGGGAACGGCAAGCCCAATTTCGTTTATAATAGCAATAGCGCAATAACAATTTATTGAGCCAAAGCTCCAAAAAAATGTTTTTCTTCAGTTTTTCACGCCGTATTTGGGCGCTTATTGAGATTTTGCCTCTTGTGCCAGAATGCCGGCATATTCATCTGCGGACCTGACTTTTAACAAGGCGCGCGCAAGCCGGCTGACCACTGGATTCAGTTCTACAATGATTTCTTGCGGGAAATAATTTCATCCATGATTTCATTCAGTTTGTCTGGAGATGATGGCCGGATGGGTGAAAAACTTTTTGTAAAGGGCGTCGTATTTGATTTGGCTCATTGATGCAAGGTTCATCAAAACGGGGAGCGCCAGAGGGGAGTTTGGCTGTTTCAAATCATTATTAAGTACCAGCTCAAGTTATTTACATACTTTTTGCAAGTTGTGTGCGTCAAGTTCTGCAATTTAGTCTCTCATGGCATCTGGGTACAAGAAGCGGCAAGGAGGCCGACCGAGAATGTGCCCAACGGTAGCTCGTCGGAGGTAGGCAAATGGTTTCAGCCTTTTCATTATTGCGACAAAACTATGCTGCATGAATCGACGCGCAGGATTTTATCGGGAATTGGCACGTTGTATAAAATCAATTTTTCTTATGCAGCTTAAGTAAATTTTTAAATTGAACGCATCCTTAAAACTGATATCAATCCTCTGTTGCAATAATTTTGCAAAAATTACAAGCTTTGTGGGGCACCCGCGCCAAGACAAGCTCGGTAAATTCTTGCGCGGCCTCCCTTGCCGGGACTGTCACCCGACAAAAAAATTGTTTATTGTTTGAAAGTTATATTCGGTTTGTGTGAATCATGGCGGTTTTTGACCCGGTTACTGGTTCGCGGCAATGCCCTTGCATCTGGCTTACGATTCCGCTCACAATGGGCCGGAGTGGATTTGCTTCAACTTGAAACGCGCTGCGCCCGGGCTGCCAAAAATAAGCCCCGGATCCGTCGAAACCGGGGCCTATTTCAATTATTATATTACGCCGATTAAGCGCTTTTAGGCGGAAGGACTAAGGAAACCGCCAGTAAAGTCGGGGGTGCCAGTGATTGTGATATCATCCAGGATCACAAGGGCGTAGCCGTTAGCGTCAGATAAAACATTATCCGTCAATGTTGGTCCACTTGTTTTATTGCTAACCAGCATATACGCATCGTAAACGCCAGTAGCTCCCTGCTCCACAAAGGCGACCTTGTCAGCGGCGGCAGTGCCAACTTTTATGTTCGCCGCGTCTATGGGCTCGCCTTCGGTAAACTTGCTAATAATACCGGACCATTCGGCTGCTGTGTAAGATCCATCAGACTTTCCATTAATCTGGGTGGCATTTTCCTGCGTACTTTGCTTGGCGGCAAAAGAAAGCTCATCCGTGCCCACAACAAAATTGTTGATTGTTACAATGGAAGATCCGCCTGAACCCGAATCAGTAAGCAGAAGAACTTGATCCTTTACCTGATCCACGCCGAGATCAATTTTTGCAGTGCGAGGATCTGTTGGCCTGATGGAGGCGCCAGTATCAGGATTCATCTGATTTCCGAAAGAATGCAGATAAACATAATCAGAGCCGGTGCCCATAGTAAGCTCGGTGCCCTGCCCGGCGGCCATCACATTTATACTGTCGCCATTATTTGATCCAGTGTATTTCACAGCTTTGGCGGCAAGCAGGGACATGGAAGATACGGTTTCCATCGTGAAGCTTCCCTCGGCAAGACCGGATGCGCTCACAGTCAGGGTGTCCATTGCCCGGTTGCCAACGGCAGTCATAAGAACGACATCGCCATTGCCTTCGGCAGTGATGGAACTTGTGCCATACATCTGGTTGTTGCTGACATTTCCGCCGTCGCCAACCGTTCCATTGCTTCCCACTTTGATGGTGTTGCCATTGCCGGTATTGGCATCGACAAAATCGCCGGTGTTCAGGGCGAGACTTTTGATATCAGCCATGGCGGCGTTGTACGCAGTACCACCGGGATTATCTGCATAAACTGTCGCAGGAGCGATGGTCAGGTCGCCTTCGCCGGAGGCCGTGAAAGACGCGCTCACTGTTCCGGAAAGAGGCATTTTTGCATCAGTGCTCGCCGTGTCACCTACATTCCTGTTGGACTGGTAAACAATTGTACCATTGTCATTGCCGCTGTAAACCACATTGCTGCTATCGGAAGCGGTCGCATCAACCTTGTAGGAACCATTTTCCGGTATATCGCCAACAAGCAGTGTCTGATTTTTACCGAGAGTTGTCGTGACATCCTGATTTGGAGCCCAGGTAACTTCGCTCTGGTCCACAACCGGGCCAAGCGTGGAAACGTCATTATTGAATCCGTCGGATTTATAGGGCACAAATATGGGACCGCTATTGGAAATGGCACCCGGAGTAAGGGAACCTGCAAGCTGGCTCAGGGTTGTCACTTCTATGCCGCTGCCGAGTTCCTCCTTCCAGGCATTAATCTGCTGGGAAGTAGCGTCATCGCTCAAAACCAGCCTGTCATCGCGGTCGATAACAAGGGTTGTGTTGTCCGGTGTGTAACTGGAATCAAGATATATATTATCCACGCCTATGCCGCCTGTGATGGCCACACTGTCATAGCCTTTCCCGACTGTAATCTGGTTGCCCTGCAATTGTGAGCCTTGCACATCAAGCGTGGCGTTATCGCCAGCGGCAGCTGAAGGCTTAAAGTTGGCCATGAAAGACGCGTTCAGATTTGTGGCGTCCACCTGCAGATTATTCGAGTTCGCTCCCACCATGACTTTTGTGAGATCGACTTTCCCAAAACCAGTCACATTCAGCTGGGAAACATCGCCAAGATTGCTTCCGCTTCCGAGCACAAAATCCAAAACACCAAGATCATTCGTGCCATTGACAATGCTGAGATCAGTCACCTTGCCGCCGTTCACAGTGCCTGTGAAAGAAGATAACGCATCCTCCCGGCCGGAAACGTTTATATTAAGGCTTGTAGCCTCATCCAGATTCAGCACTCCCTGGAATGTATCGTGAGTTTTGTCGCCATTGCCAACCGTGAGTGTCACATCCTGCAAACCCTCAAGATTTACCTTGCCTCCGTTGTTGCCACTGGCGAGGACATTGAGGGAACCTTCCACATACTGGCCAAATGTAATCTGGCTGTTTTGTTCCAGGTTGTCCACTCCAAGAGTCTCGAGTCCAGTGGTATCTTCACCGGAAAGGCTCAATTTGGAGGTGTTCTTCAGGCCTGAAACGGTTAGGGTTTCCAGATCGTCCATCTCGAATTTGTAGCTGCCGGTTACGCCCTCAAGCGTTACCTCGTCCGCCCCTGCACCGCCGGAAATTTTCGCCGTTTTGGAAATGGCGCTTACGGAAACATCGTCATTCCCTTCGCCAAGCAAAATGCTCGTAACGGGATTGGCCGTGCCCGTAAGATCGGCGGAAATATCGCCTTTTGCCTCGCTGGCATCAAAAGTTCTCACCGAGGACGCAACGGAAGCGATCGCAAGATCTCCTTCTCCTGTCACTGCGTAATTTTTAACACCAGTTACGTCGGAAAGATCAATGTAACTCTCACCGCTTGCAGCGAGGGTGACATTTTCAATATCAGCCATGCTCACAGACGCGTTTTTTACTGTTGAACCAGTCTTGGCGCCAACATTGTCAAGGCCGATTGTTACGGAATCATCAAGGGCCGAGGCATCGGCAAAATCGATATTTGTGTTTTTTCCGCCGTCCAGCTCAGAAATATTTATTGCCACCCCGGTAGCCGGCAAATCACGCAAGTTAATCGGCGCGTTCGTCTCGTCCAGATTCCAGGTGGTTACGCCGTCCGTATTTTTGGCGTTGAAAGTGCGCGCGCTCTTGCCGTCGCTCTGGAGAGTGATTGTGTCTATATCCGCAAGGGCATCCGCTGAAGAAAAGCCTGCGAAGTTTCCGGACATTTTGACGGTAAGCATATCATTGCCGCCGTTGCCGTCAATGACGGTATCAGGCACCAGGGAAGATGTACGCTGGCTATTCGTGACTTCACCAATAAAGTTGTCATTTCCATCCGTGCCGGTATATTCCAGCTTGCCTGCTTCCAGCGTAATGTCATTGTATTCCGTTGGACCGGTGGGGCCCCACGGATTGAAGCTGCCGCCGCTGACCTGTTCGTCAGTCGGCACGTCGATAACCAGTGAAGCCGCGTCCGGGTTTTCGGGCTGGTTCATGATCGGGTTGACGCCGAGGCTCTGGAAAACGGCGATGACGTCGTCTTTTGTCCAGTCGTCCTTTCCTTCATAGCCAACCGTGCCGTCTTCGTTCTGCCAGGCATTCAGGATTGCGCATTTGGCGGTAAAGAAGGCGTCGTTGTCGAAAGCGTTGGAAGGATTGATGCCTTCCTGCTGACCGGTTGTGGTGTAATGATCCCAGGCTGTGATGTTGGCATCCTTGAAAGCCTGCAAAACGTCTGCCTGGGTCCAGGTTGTCTTGTCCTCATACTGGATGCTGTTCAGCTGGGCTGCCTTGGCAGCCAGATATTCCGCAACCACAAAGTAGGGGGAAGGGCTGCAGTTTTCGGCATTGCCATTGGTCACAAAATTGTCATAGCCCATCCAGGAAGCATAGGCGCTTTCGCCATGCGCTCCGGCAATGAAATCCCTGACGGTTTGATCCGTCCAGGGAACGAACTCCTCACCTTCGACCGCGCCGAATTTGATGGTGTTGCACTCGTCCACTTTTTCGTTGATGTAGTAATTGTCGTTGTACCAGGCCGGTACTGTTAATCCTTGTGGCATCCTAGGCCACCCGGATTGCGATGAAGAAAGAAAAGCCGGTTAGCGTA
>Ga0209694_1001087_pt1 | contig 33147 bp, 25 predicted proteins | sample GluameincwithD2O_FD_187499 | JGI IMG/M metagenome (GOLD analysis project Ga0209694, IMG submission 187499) | Mouse cecum microbial communities from Vienna, Austria - Glucosamine amended microcosms incubated with D2O (SPAdes) (version 2) | ecosystem: Host-associated > Mammals > Digestive system >... | reverse complement strand
TGCCCACTTCCTCCTTCGCGGCGGCCTGCTGCTGGTAAAGGTTATCCAGCTGGACTTTTACGCTTTCCAACCGCTGGGGCATCTGGGAAAGCGCGTTGTCAATCCGGGTCAGGTTGCCGCGCGGGTCCGTGCCCAGGGCGGTACGGTGGGTCATCTTGCCTTTCAGTTGGAGCATATACTCCTTCTGGAAAGCGTCAAAAGTTACAAACATAGCAAATCCCCGGTAGCTGCCGACCTGCACCGGCTCGGAGCCTTTGACCTCCTTACAGGCGTCCAGAAGGGCGGCTCCGGCGTTCTCTTTGTCGGTGAGCGTATCGCCCCGGATTTCCATACCGGTAAATCCGTCTGTCGGGTGGGGATGTGCCGCCAGGGTTTCCATATCTGTTTCCAAACCCTGGATAAAGCCTTTGTGTTTCTCAATCTCCTCCGGGAAATGTTTTAACAGCTGATCTTCCAGCCGGTACTGCTTGCTCTGGTGGTCGGCCTTCATCAGCTTTAAGCGGGACACTTTCACATCCAGGTCCATACGCTCCTTGATACGAGGGTCCCCGGCGCAAAGAGCCTTGATCTCCGCAAAAGACAGGGCGGTTTCGTCCACATCGTCGCAGCTGCGGACCGGGGATTTTGAGGTCATAATCTGGGAGATGAATTTCTGCTTGTTCTCCACCGTCTGCCAGAGGTATGCGTCGAAGGTCCCCTCGGTCACATAGCGGTAAACATGGACCAGCGGGTTTTGGTTGCCCTGGCGCTCGATACGCCCTTTTCGCTGGGCCAGATCTCCGGGCCTCCAGGGGCAGTCCAGATCGTGAAGCGCCACCAGCAAATCCTGCACGTTGGTCCCGGCTCCCATCTTCTGGGTGGAGCCTAACAGGACGCGCACCTGGCCGGAGCGGACTTTGGAAAACAGCTCCTTTTTGCGGACTTCGGTATTCGCTTCATGGATAAAAGCAATCTGGCTGGCGGGCATACCCTGTGCGATGAGTTTCTGCCGGATGTCCTCATAGACCGTAAAGGCCAGTGGTTTCTCCGGCTCTGGAACCGCTTGTTCCAGCGCGTAAAGCATCGGGTTATCCAGCGACTTGGCCACCTTTTTGGAGCCGGCCGCCTGGGGTGTGGAAATATCGCAAAACACCAGCTGGGTCAGCTTTTCCGGCTGTCCGTCCCGCCAGATTTGCAGGATATTGTCCACGCACTGGTTGACTTTTGTGCCGGGTTCGTCCGGCAGCATGGGGTTGATGATGCGCTGGTCCAGCCCCAGCTTGCGGCCATCCGAGGTGATTTTCAGCATATTGTCGGTTGATGGGTCAACGGTTCCCGAATGGACTTTGGCGGCGCGCTCGGAGAGGGCCTTCACCATATCCTGCTGGTGTTCGGTGGGCTTTGCTACGATGTTGTGGTATTCCACCTCCGGGGTGGGCAGGTCCAGCTGGTCAGCGGTCTTGATGTCCGCCACCTCTTTGAACAGGTTCATCAGCTCCGGCAGGTTAAAGAATTTAGAAAATCTTGTCCGCGCCCGGTAGCCGGTCCCCTCCGGGGCCAGTTCCAGGGCTGTCACTGTTTCCCCGAACCGGCTGGCCCAGCAGTCGAAATGGGTCATGTTCAATTCCTGGAGCCGCTCATACTGGAGGTAGCGTTGGATGGTATGAGGTAAGCACCACATGGGTACTCCCTCCCGAACCGTGCGGGCACCTCTCGATGCACACGGCTCTCCGTACTGTTATCATTTTACGACTTCATCGAATTGTGAATTTCTGCATGACAGGACAGGCAAACGGCCAGGGTCTTGCGATGCCGTTTGCGCATAAGGATTTCCCACTCGTATTGCCCCGTAAGGTCTTTCAGTCGCTTTACCTGGTGCATGACTAAACCGCCGCACTCAGCGCCGCACAGTTCGCACTTCTTAGAACGCAAGCGGGCGGCCAAACTGTTAGGTTTGCTGTATTTTTTGTAAATGTCCAGAATATCCACCTGCCCCAGCTGCGGCTTATCCTGTTTACGGAAGCCGCCGTGGTAATAAATTGCTTCTTTGGGGCCTGCTTTCGTCGTATACGGCACTGTGAACTCGCCGTTTTTGACATACCTCTCTTTAATTTTCCTGACTTGACAGCGGTACTTGGAGCCAAAGGTTTTCAGCATACTGTATTTCATCAGGCTTGAGAAATGATTCAAGGTGGACACATTTCCAGCTAACGAGTAGTAGTTGTACAGCCCTCGGACTTCCGCATTATAGCGGCTGAGGATTTCAATATCCGTCCTGTTCATGAGTTTCCCACGCGGCATAGCTTTCCACCGCTCTTTGCCCGAAGCGTCCTTACTGATTCGGATTGCGCCCAGCTCCAGCAGCTTTGCAGCCCATTTCTCATGGGGCATACGGAGCTGAACAACGCCATAGTACACGCGCTGCCGCTTTCCGTTTTTCAGCCGCTTGATGTCCTGACTTCTGGAAACATAGATGTCATAGCTCAGGAATCTTGCGCACTGGGCTGTGTTCGTGATTTTGGTCTTTTCTGTCGACAACGTAAGCCCCAGCTTTTCCTTGAGAAATACTGTCAGGTCTTGCTTGATCCGCTCCGCGTCCTCCCGGCTGCCAATAACTCCAATCAGGAAGTCATCGGCATAGCGGACATATTGCAGGGACTTATAGCTGACCTCCCGGAATGGGTGCGTGGGGAGATTTCGCTGTTCTGCCCGCATTTTCCGGAGAATCCGCGCACGTTTCTTCTGTTCCTCTGCGCTCAGCGTGTTCCAGACCCTATCGTTTTTGGCCTTGTAATAGAAAATTTTGCCTGCCATATTACGATGAGCTGGGTTTACAGTGCGTGTTGGCTTGCTGAATTTCTGCTTATATTCCTCCATATACTTGTCCAGCTCGTTCAGATAGATGTTGGCGAGGATGGGACTGATGCCAGACCCCTGCGGAGTGCCGGTATAGGTTTTGTGGTATTTCCACTGTTCCATATACCCGGCTTTCAAAAATTTCCACATCAGGCCGATAAAGGCTTCGTCCTTGATTCGCCTGCGGAGAATTTCAATCAGTACATGGTGGTCAAAGCTGTCGAAACACGCTTGGATATCGCCCTCCACGAACCACTTTGCGCCGGTAAACGTACTCTGAATTTTGACCAGCGCGGTGTGGCAGCTTTTTCCGGGACGAAACCCATGAGATACATCGGAAAAGGTCGGTTCATAAATGCTTTCCAAAATCATTCGGACTGCTTCCTGCACGAGCTTGTCATCCCCGGATAGAATGCCAAGCGGCCGCTTTTTCGCCGGATTATTCTTCTTGGCGATATAGGTGCGGCGGGCAGGGTTCGGGCGGTATGAGTGGTCTTTCAGGGACGCAATAATTTTGTCAATGCGTTCAAGGCTCATACCATCGGTGGTTATGCCGTCCACGCCCGGCGTCATGCTGCCGTCATTTGCGCAGATATTTTTATAGGCGAGCAAATAAAACTCCGGGTTGTACAAGTTGCGGTATAGCCTTTCGTACTTGTACATGGGATTTTTCGATTTATCGCTTAAACTATTCAATACATCAGTTGGATTTCTCATAGTGTCTCACACACCATCCTTTCATTTTTGTATTGAAGAAACAGACTGCTTCCCTTCGCCATGTGAGCGGCTTTCCCGCTTCCGTTTTTACGGCTATCCCTGTTGATTCAGGGTTCTCGGACTACTATGGAAGCTGTGTTGCCCTGCCCGCTGGCTGCGGGTTTAGGCAATCCCCGGTAGCATATATCAAACATGAGCTTTCTGCGTTTTCGGTAAAGGGGTTTTCCCACGTGACGTTCGCCATTTCCCTCTATCTGGAGGCGCTGCATCCTGAATATCACACGCTTGTCCCTATACACATGACAAGCGCCAGGATGACATACGTTTCAGTTCCTTTCGTATGCAGACGCACGATAAGTCCCAGCTTTGGCTGTCAATCAAGCAGTTTAGCTTTCGTCCTCATACGCAGATTTTCATCCCCATATCGGCCAGGTTTCAGAAACTTATTGACTGACCTTTATCCGCCGCTTTCTGCGGCAACGACATGCTGCACTCCCCATCGGGTTTCCCCTTCCGGATAAGTCGTGGGATGACGGGGTATTTTTTTCACCTGCCTTTCTTCGATATTTTTCTTCCCGCCGCTTGCTCAAGGCGGCATTTGATATATGCCCTTACGGGCGCACATAAAGTTCGGTCATACTGTTGCTGACCGGCGTTCCGGTGGCGAACACAACGCCCCGGCTGCCGGTGATCTCGTCCATGTAGCGGCATTTGGCAAACATATCGGAGGATTTCTGCGCGTCTGTGGTGGAAAGCCCCGCCACATTCCGCATTTTGGTGTATAAAAAGAGGTTCTTATAATTGTGGCTCTCGTCCACAAACAGCCGGTCCACGCCCAGCTGCTCAAAGGTAATCACATCGTCCTTGCGGCCCTCGGCCTGCAATTTTTCCAGCCTTGCCTCCAACGATTTTTTGGTGCGTTCCAGCTGCTTGACGGTAAAGCGTTCCCCGCCGCTGGCCTCCACCTCGGCAATCCCGTCGGTGATCTCGTTGATCTGCTCCCGCAGCAGGCGCTCCTGCCGTTCCCGGCTGATGGGAATACGCTCAAACTGGGAGTGTCCGATAATCACCGCGTCATAGTCCCCGGTGGCGATTCTGGCGCAGAATTTCTTGCGGTTGTGGCTTTCAAAATCCTTTTTGGTGGTGACAAGGATATTCGCGGAAGGGTAGAGCCGTAAAAACTCGGAGGCCCACTGCTCGGTCAGGTGGTTCGGCACCACAAAGAGGGATTTCTGGCACAGGCCCAGCCGCTTGGATTCCATCGCGGCGGCTACCATTTCAAAGGTCTTGCCCGCGCCCACCTCATGGGCCAGCAGGGTATTCCCGCCGTACAGCACATGGGCGATGGCGTTTTTCTGGTGTTCCCGCAGGGTGATTTCCGGGTTCATGCCCGCAAACCGGATATGCTGCCCGTCATACTCGCGTGGGCGGATGCTGTTCATTTCCTCGTTGTACTGGCGCACCAGCGTCTGCCGCCGCTGTGGGTCCTTCCAAATCCAGTCCCGGAAGGCTTCCCGGATCGCCATCTGCTTCTGGGCGGCAAGGGTGGTTTCTTTGGCGTTGAGTACCCGGCGCTCCCGCCCCTCGGCGTCCTCAACGGTGTCATAGATGCGGACATCCCGCAGGTTTAAGCTGTCCTCCAGAATCTTGTAGGCGTTGGCCCGGTCGGTTCCATAGGTGGTGTTGGCGGCTACATCGCCGTACCCAACGGCGTTTTTGCTGGTGATCTGCCACTCGGCGGTGTAGGGGACATACTTGACCTCAATCTTTCCTTGCAGATAGTACGGGGTGTGGAAGGTTTCGTACATGAATTGCTGGATATAGTCTTTGTCAATCCAGGTAGCACCCAGGCGCACCTCGATTTCCGATGCGTCCAAATCCTTGGGCTGGGCGGCGGTGAGCGCCTCCACATTGACAGAAAAGGCGGGGTCTTTGTCCGCCGCCCGCTGTGCCTGCCGCAGTTTCCGGCGCACGTTGCCGGAGAGGTATTCATCCGCTGTCACATAACGGGGCGATTCCCCCTCCGCCAGTGGTCCGGGCAGACGGAAGATCACGCCCCGCAGCTCCTGCGCCAATTCCTCCTGGGTTTTGCCGCTCAGTTCGGCCATGTACGCCATATCCACCTCGGCCTTTTCCGCGATGGAAACAGCCAGGGCTTCACTGGCGGTGTCCACCGCAGTAACAGCCTGATGGGGCTTGATGGTGCGCTTGGTGAACATATCCGCCTTTTGCTTCAGATGTCCGTCATCGTCAATGACTTCCAGGGCGCAGAGCAGATAGTAGCTGGAATCATCGGCAAAGGCCAGCCGGTTCCCCCGGTCATTGATAAGCCCGTACTTTGCGGAAAATGCGTCATAGAGCCGGTTCAATTCGGCCTGGGTTTCACGGATTGCCGTATCCGAAACAAAGCTGTCCATCTGCTGTGCGATGAGCTTCTGCACACAGTCCCGCAGTTCCACCAGCCCTTTTACGCGGGCCTCGGCGGTGGCGTTTAAGTCAGGGCGCACCATGCGGCTGTTTTCCCGATAGTACACCGCACCGTCCACAACGGTATAGGAATAGTTTTTTACATCAGGGTCAGCGGGGATAGAAGTATCAATTTCTTCCCCCTCGCCCAGCTCCGGCAGTTCGGCCTCCTGGTAGGTCCCGCGAATATATTTTATGGCGTCGTGCAGCTGGTCGGAAAGTTCCAATCCCTCAATGGGATTTACGGTGTAATCCATGCCATGAGCGGTGCTTTCCGGCTCCTGCCTGCCCAGCACCATTTCCGGGTGGTCCAGGAAATAGCGGTTGATGGTAAAATCATCTTCGGTCTGTCCGGTCTGCGTCCAGTCCGGGGCAATGTCAATCGGGCGGTCACGTTTTTGCAGGAAAATGATGTCGGATACCACCTCTGTCCCGGCATTGGCCTTAAACGCATTGTTGGGCAGACGGATCGCGCCTAACAGCTCCGCCCGCTGCGCCAGATACCGGCGCACCGTAGAATCCTTGGAATCCATCGTGTAGCGGCTGGTGACAAAGGCCACGACGCCGCCTGGACGCACCTGGTCCAGCGATTTGGCGAAAAAGTAGTTGTGGATGTTGAAGTTCAGCTTGTTATAGGCCCGGTCATTGACGGAATACTGGCCAAACGGCACGTTTCCTACGGCTAAATCATAAAAATCCCGCCGGTCAGTGGTTTGAAAGCCCGCGATAGTGATGTCTGCTTTGGGATAGAGCTGTTTTGCGATGCGCCCGGTGATGGAATCCAGTTCCACGCCGTACAGTTTGCTGCCCCGCATTTCCTCCGGCAGCATACCGAAGAAATTGCCCACGCCGCAGGAGGGTTCCAGGATGTTGCCGGTCTGGAATCCCATTTTCCCCACCGCTTCATAAATGGCCTGGATAACGGTAGGGCTGGTGTAATGGGCGTTTAAGGTGGTCCCTTTGGCGGCTTCATATTCCTCCGGGGACAGCGTTGCGTAGAGTTCCGCAAACTCCTTTGCCCAGGTGGGCTTGTTCTCGTCAAAAGCGTCTGACAGACCGCCCCAGCCCACATACCGGGAGAGTGTTTCCTGTTCTTCCGGCGTGGCCTGCCGGTTTTCAAATTCCAGTTCTTTTAAGAGGCTGATAGCGTCCATATTGGCCCGGAATTTTGCTTTCGGTCCTCCTTCGCCCAGGTGAATGTCGGTGATACGGAAGTTCCCGGCTGTCGGCTGGGGTGGGGTGGGTTCCGGTTTCTCTATGTGCAGGGTATGAATCTCCACATCATAGGGCAGGTGGTTCTGTTCGCCCGGATAACGGGTGACAGGGGTGGTAGTCATTCGCGGCGCTGGTTCCGGTGCGGGAGGATTCCCCAAATCCGGCTGTTTCTCTGCTGGCTGTTCCTTTAGCTGTGCCGGTTCGTGGGAGAATCCGTCCAGTTCCTGCTGGTAGAGGGCGCGGAGTGCGGCGGCAACCGGTTCCCAGCTTTCATACAGCGCCGCCAGAACCGTTTCATCCTCCCGCAGAATCTCCACTTCCATGCCGTTTGCGGAGGCTCGGTAATCCGCCGTATCTCCGGTTTCCAGCTGCATGGTTTCCACTGTACCGGAAAACCGCTGGGAAAGATGCTGGGCGACAGCCGGATTGCCTGCGCCGCTTCGGAGCAGCGCCGCTATATCCTCCTTTGCAGCCGCATCCAGCAAACCGCCATCCCCGGTCAGGACTTCCCGCAAATCAGGGGAAAACTGGTCCAGATCGGCGGGGAGATAGTCGGTGATGGCGCTGTTGCGCGGGTCCTGCCGGATGGCGCGTTCAAACTGTTCTTTGCTTTCCGTCCGGTAAATGGGGTAGGGCAGCGCAGGGTCATTCAGCTGGACATAGCCCCGCTGCAAATCGGTGATGCGGTACTCGGTATTTTCCAGAAAAACAAAATCCCCTACGCCATAGGCCGATGCCAGCGGGTCGCGGGGAAGTGTTCCCGGTTCTTCCGCAGCGGGTGCGGCTGTTTCCTGTGCCGGTTCCTCTTGCCGGTCCGCCTTTATCTCTTGTGGTTCCAGCCCGGCCAGGAATTGCTCCGCAGCTTCTTCTCTTGAAAATGTCCGTACCGTTCCATCAGAGGCGGTATAGTAATCATTGGTCTGATTATCCCAGACAGCAAACGCATCTTCCGGGTCGGGAAACGCATCGCTGGTCATAACAACGGAAAAGCGCGGTTCTGCTTCATCGGCGGCAATCTGCTCCACATCAGCCATGACCTGCTGAATAAAGGGGTCATTGTCCAGCTTTTCCGGTTCCACTACCTGCCCGTTTACAATGCCGCGCTGGGCCAGATTTTCCCGGATTGCGATAGGGTCTATATCGTCCAGATTGTCCCGTTCAGCCTCTGTAAAAAAGCGGTCCTCTTTGATAAGCTGGGCGATCCGGCGCTGTACCTTGGGCCAGGGCAGTTCCATTTCTTCGGGGCTTCCGGCGCGGACAATAAACAGGTTTGTATGTTCAGGACCGCCGTACTCCCTGGACAGCCATGCGGCGGTATCTTTTTCCCGCCCATGCTCCTTCATATAGCGGACTACGGCCCGTTTGCTGTCCATATCGCCGTTCCATGCACAGAGGGCTTCGTCAATATCGTCCTGGGAGAGAGGGCGCAGAAGCTCATGGAGCTTTGGATAGGTTTCGGCAATCACCTCTTGATGCAGGCGGTGGCGGAACTCCGGCACATCCGAATACTGTTTGAGAAGCTGCATATTACCGGAGCCAAGAACCGCGCGGCGCACAGCGGCGTTGCCCTCAATCACAGCGTTTTCATGGTCAGTATGGCCGCAGGCGTTGCGGTATGCCGTATCCTCCATGATGGCGGCGGTCACAACCGGCTTGTACTGTTCCAGCAATTCTTCCAGCGCGGGCTGGGGCGGTTCTGTTTCGGTTTCATGGACAGGAGCAGGCTGGCTCTGTGATTCTACAATGCCCGCCTCTGCCAGTTCCTTTTCTGCCTGGATTTTCTCATACTGTTCCCGTTCTGCTTCGGTCAGATAACGGTCCTTTTGGATCAGGCCGGCAACCAGCTTCACGACCTTATCCCAGGTCAGGCGTACATCGTCACAGCCGTTTTTCTGGTAGCGCAGGCCCTTTCCATCGTGATCTTCGCCACTGTGCGTTGCACCGGACAGTGCGTGGGAGCGTCCGCCGGTTCCGTATTCCTGCCGGAGAAATGCGGTTTTTTCCTTGTCGGTATGGGGCTGCTGGAAAAAGGCATAAATGCGCCCTTTGCCCCCGGCAAAACCGCTGCCGCCAGAAAGGGCCGCGCCGATCTCATCCTCCGTAATAAACTGCTTAACCGCAGGAACCTCTGCCATTTCAGATGAAAAGGCTTTGCGGGGCAGTGACAGGTCTTTCAGGTTTTCCCAAATCTCCTTTGGCTTGTGGTAATGGAAACGCAGCAAGTTACGGTCTTGCGTATAGGCAGTCCAAAAGGCGGCGTATTCTTCTGTGAGGGGCTGGCGGAAAGCCGGGTCACGCAGCTGCTCAGTGAGCCATGCGGATTCTTCTGGAAACCCGTTGCCCTTGATTTCTGACAGACTGGGTAAATATCCGGCTTCTCTGGCTTCATCGCTCAAATCGTGATACAGGTTCCAGAGCTTGTTGGCAAGGAGGGAGCGTTCATAACCCTCCGCCTCGGCAAGCTCCACATTGGAAGCAAATTGACCGGATTCCAGCAGCTCGCCAATTCGTTCCGCCGCGCCCTCCCAGGAAATAACCTGTGCGGATTTATCATATCGGGCGGATTTTCCATGAGAGAGATGGATTCCGTCCTCACCATACCAGACTGTGATACGGCCTGCATCGGTGGTAAAACCGTTGCCGCCATGATAGAGGGATTGCAGGGCGGCGGCTATTTCCGGGACCGGCTTCTGCTTTTCAAATTCAGCTGTCACGCGCTCCCGCAGACGGTCGGTATTGCCGCCCAGCCGCAGTACATGGTCAATGTCCTTTTGGGCAAAAGAAAAAGCAGAGGACGCTTTCACATTCTCTGCTTCATCAATATTCTGAATCTGTTCCGTTTCGGAAAGAAACAGGTTTAAGGTCAGCTGTTGATAAGTTCCGCCAGCAGAATCTCCTCCGCCTGGGCCTTGCAGCTGTTCATCAGGCCCACCCACTGCATCATGTCGCAGGCTTTCAGTTCCTCGGTCACGCCCGCCGCCTGCGCCAGTTTTGGCATCAGCTGCTCCAATCGGCTGTTCGCGGTCCGGTCGATCTCCAACAGGTGCGGGTACAGCTTCTCGCTCATCAGCAGACGGTTGTAAAGGATGGGCCGGTGATCCTTCAAGTAGGTTTTCCGCATCCTGCCGTACTTGCCCAGGGGCGTTTCGGGCTGTTCTGTCAGTTGCAGGTTGGGAATCAGATAATCCCCGTTCTGAATGTAAGTTAAGGTGTTGTTCATTTTGCTGGCTCCTTTCTTTGTTGGCCTCTCGTTCCGCGTTTAGAATGGTTACGCCGATCTGCCGTAGCATCTGCTGGTTGATCTGGCTGACCGCCGTTCCCAGCGCCCCAACGGTGGCCGGTGTGTTGAAATCGAAAACCGGCATGAAATCCTCGTGGGTGAAATACTGCTCCGGGGCCAGCCCGCAGCGGGACATCAGGGAATAGGCGATGCTGACGGTGGCGGCGGCTTTGAATTGGACTTCGATGTTAAGTTCATCGTACTCCTCCAAAAAGGAATCGTCAACGATGTAGAGGAAGTCACGCCCGTTGTCCGCCCAGTATTCCCCGGCCAGCCTGCGGGCGATCTCGGTCAGCTGCCCGCCTAAATCATCGCCGCCCACCCCATACCGGTTTTCCAGCATGGCGGAGATGAAATCTATATGCCGTTCCTCCATCTTCCAGAGCCAGGGAGTGCGGGAGTGCGGGCGGGTTCCGGTGTCGGAGATGTCAAAGACATACCGCAGCCGGGTCCGGTCCCCGGAATCGTCCACCAGGGCGATGCCCTTGGAGCCGCGCCGGACATAGCGGCCCATCTTGTCATTCCACAGGTCATACTCCGCACAGGCGGTAGCGTCCGGGCGCTGGGCGTAGATCATCAGCTGGTCATGGAACGGGTATTTGTAAAGCCTGGAGGCTGTGTCCAGAAACCGCATCCACTCATTCCAGCTGGAAGTGAGCTGCACCGCCGCATGGTCGGCCATCTGTGCGTACATCTGCGCTTTGGTTGCCATTGTTTTCGGCCCTCCTTTCGGGTTTTGGATAAAAGGAAGGGGCGGCACAGCGCCAGCCCCTCCGGTCTGTTGGTTCCTATTCGTCAAAGTCCGGGTACAGTTCCAGACTGTCAAACTCCGCGTCCGTCATGGCGCGCAGCTTATGAAGGGCGCTGTCGGTCAGTTCCATCAGCTCCGTTTCCTCCGGCGAGAGATAGCCGCGCATCTCGGTCAGGCTCTCCATCAGTCCGGCGCGGGTTCCGGTGTTGTAAATGCACATCAGATTCATTTCTTCAAAGGTAAAGTGTCCCATATCAAAGCTCCCTTTCCGCGCTCTTTTTCGGCGCTGTCTTTTTGCTTTCCTGCTTCGGCTGCTGGTGGAGCTGTTCCACCACCGATTTCCGCTTGTCCCGTTCCTCCCGGTGGACCGCATCCGCCAAATCCATCAGGGAAATCGGCTGGCCGCTCCTGGCTTGCTGTTCCAGCTGGGCTACGGTCGGCTCTTTGGGACCGTTGTTGATGATCCCGTCAATCATGCCGTAATCGTCCTCCATAGACATTTCCGCATTTTTCAGCGGGTTCGCGTCAAGAAAACCGGTGATCTGCTGAAAGCCAAAGCTGTCGCAGTAATGACAGGATAACGCGCCGTCCCTGCGAATGGCAACGATGTCGCTGACGCTCATGGAGGGGCTGTGATAGTCCTTGGGGTGTTCGTTGTTGAAGCAGTAAAACAGCTGCTCCGCCACAACTTCCGGCGTATCTTTGCCGGAAAGGGGCGCGGTGTAGATCAGGTTGTAATTCTCACGCTCCACCTCGCGCCCGATGGATTGGAGCCAGTCCAGCCCCTCAAAGCGGATTTCCCGCAGGCTGTCATCATCCTTTACCTGATAGATGGCAAAGCAGTCCCCCTCATGGGAGAGAAACGCCTGCTCCCGTTCCTGCTGGTGGTTCAGCCGGTCCTGCACCAGCGCGTCAAAGGCTGGGCTTTCCTCCCATTCCTCGCGGGAAAGGGCGAACACCGTACCGGGCAGCTGGGATTCAAATTCCTCCCGGTCAAAGAGCATTTCCGCGCCGCCTCCGTCCACCACCGCGTACACCGTCAAATCCTGCTCAAACAGTTCCAGCGCCCGCTCTTTGGAGAGGGGCAGCAAGTCCCCGTCCTGATAGCCGCAGTTTTTCAGATCGTCCTCCCGCAGCGCCGGGTCCGGCATGGGGTATTCATCCAGCGTCTGCTCCGGCGCATCGGGCAGCTGGGCGGCTTCTGCGGCATGGCCGATAGAATCCAGCGCCTGCGGGTTTTGGCTGGCAGGCAACAGGGCGTATTCCCGTTCCTGCTCGGCGGTCAGCGGCTGGGGGTAGTCGATACAGCCAAAAACGGTGAGAGAATCCTGTTCCACCTTTACCGGCGCGGCAAGTTCAGTGATGGTTTTCCCGTCCATCAAAGGATAGGTCCCTACGTTCAGAGATTTTTGGGTAATGTAATAGCGGAACATGGAGGGGTCCTGTTCCGGCAGTTCGGTAGGGATTTTCCAGGAGGGTTCCGGTTCAGAAGCAGCTTCGTGATTCTCCTGGCCGGTCTGCGGGCTTTCCGTCTGTATGGGTTGGATTCCGGCGTCCTGTTCCTGCCCGGATTCCAGATCAATGCCGCGCTCCTTGCAGACCTCCTGAAAATGGCGGTCAATATCGGCAATCAGAGTACCGGCGGTCTTGTTGATGGTTTCCAAGCTGGCCCGCAGTTCCTTCAGCTCCTTGCCCTGGCTCCAGTTCGCAATGTACCCAAAGCTGTTTGCGCCGGTCTGAATCCCAAAATATTGGCAGACCGCGTAAGAGATGCTCTCGGCCTCCACCTCCTCGGTGCGCCGGTCCTTTTTATGGTCCTGCAAAAACCGCTGGGCGGTCTTTTCGCCGCCGTTAAAGTCCAGGCCGGATTCATCGGTCAGCGGGAGATGCCCTTCCTCCGGCAGTTCCAGCGGCTTTGCGGTTATGACGGAACCGGCATGGTTGACCATAACCCGTTCCTCTACCGTAACCGGCGCGCCGGGGTCATCGTCGGAACCGCGCAGGTCATAACAAAACAGTCCGTCCGGCAGATCGTCTGGGGCAATCCGGTCATTGGAGAACAGGGCTGGCTGTCCAAACAGCTCCACTTCCTGATACAAGGGCGCATCCGGGTTGTCCGGCACATCAAAGTTGTGCAGCTTGCTGTGGGCGATCTCGTGGACAGCGGCGGAAACCGTCTGCACCTCGCTCATGCCCTGGCGGATGGCAATGCGCTGCTGGCTGGAAGAAAAATATCCGTCCGTATCCGCGTCCATTTCCTCAAACGCAAGGGGAACCGGGGCGGAGCGTTTCAGCGCCTCCATAAACGCCTCAAAGTGCCGGACATTCCCGAACAAATCTGCCGCCAGGGAGGGCAGGGGCTTTCCGTCCGTCTGGCTCACATCAAAGACCTTGACTGGACGGAACAGCGGGATTTCCACCTCTTTTTCCTCCATGACCACCCTGCCGTTTGCGTCCAGCATTGGCGCGTGGGTGTCCGGGTCCAGCTTCTGCTCCTCGATTTTCTTCTTATAGGGGGTGGGCGCGATGATGGTGATGCCGCGCTCACCCTTCTTCACATGGCGCTCAAACTGGTTCTTCCACTTGTTAAAGCCAGCCACAAGGGTTGCGTCCGGCTTCTGCATATAGATCAGCATGGTATTATTGACCGAGTAGCGGTGGAACCGGGACATCACCGACAGATAGCGCATATACTTTTCGCTCTCAAACAGTTCCTTGATGTTCTGCTCAATGCCCTCGGTGATTTCCCGCAATCGCTCCCGGTTGGTGGGTTTCTCTGCCATTTCCTTGTTTCTCCTTTCCAAATCCATGATTTTTGTTAGGTGTTCTGCAATCCATGTTTTTTGTTCCTCGATGCCATCCTCCATCAGAAAGTCCAGAAGATACTCCACATAGTCCTTTTGGTGCAGCGCCTCCACAAAAAGGGGGTGCGGCTCATCCTCCGGGGTCAGGGGCGCAAGGCCGGTTTCCCAGCCCCGCAGCAGATGGGCGTAGTCTGCCAGCGCGCGGAAACACCGCTGCTTGGATTCCCGGAACTTCTGCGCTTCTGACTTTTGACGGACATAGGTTTTCTTCGGGGGCGCCTGGCTGTCATAGAGCAGTCCAAAATCCTGGGCCAGTTTTTCCGCCGCCTCTTTGGGCGAAAGGTTATAAAGTCTGGCGGCAAAGTCGATCACATCACCGTCCGCCCCGCAGCCGAAACAGTGAAAGCGGCGGTCTAATTTCATGCTGGGCGTCCTGTCATCGTGAAAGGGACAGCAGGCCATGCCGTTCCGCTTTACCTCGATTCCATAGTGTTCCGCCGCTTCTCTGGTACTGATGGACTGCTTTACCGTTTCAAAGACATTCCCGCCCATGCTTATTGACCGGAGGAGGATTTCAACGGCGGCTTATAGCCTGCGGCCCTGGCGCGTTCACTGGCGGCTTTGCGCCGCTTTTCGCTGTACGGCTCCCGGACCGATACGCAGCGTTTGGGGACAATGAAGTTATTAGCGTCCTTCTTGATGATCTGCTCCGGGTGTTTACCGGCAAGGCGGTTCAGTTTTTTCATCAGCTTTGGGTCATGGGTATAGACCTGGGCGGCAGGCTCCGCCTGGTTGTAGAGGAGGATGGTTTCCTGTTCCACTAACAATAATTTTTGATGGCTCATAGCTTTTTCCCTCCTTTTTCACACGCCTGATTAACGGCGTCTGTAATGCCCTGCATAATATACGCAACACAGGGGACAGCGATAGAATTGCCTAACATCTGGTAACGCTTTGTATCACTGATGGGGCTGCCATCTGCGCCGGCCTCCGTCCACCCGTCCGGGTAGCCCTGCAAACGCTCCGCCTCGGTGGGGGTGAGCCTTCTCACGCAAAGCCCGGTGCGGACGGGATTCTGGTAATTCAGCGAGTAGCCGCCGGAGGCCGCTTTTGCCAGCAGCGTGCCGCTGACCTCATCGGTTTCCCGGAGGTTGCGGCAGTCAACGGCGGCGGTCTGGGCCTCCATCACAGCCGCGCCGCCAATCAAACAGGCTTTCATCACGGCGCTTTGCTGGCCCGCCAGAAGGGTGGGAGCAGTTTCTTCCTGGAAACCGATGCTCCCGGACTGGCTGCCGGCCTTGTGCTTGAAGCCTGCGCTCATCACGCAGAAGTCCAGCTCGTTCCCCTGTCCGGCAGGGCGGGAAAGCCCCGCGCCGGAGGCACAGAGCGTCCCGGCAATCTGCGGGTGGGTCACGATGGGCTGCTCCTGCTCCGAGCCATCGGGCCGGACAATATAGGGCTGTTCACTGGCACAGTTGAGCGTGGGCGACAGCTCCCGCAAAATTTCCGCATGGCTCTGGCCGCTTGAAGCGCACAGCACCACATCCCGCTCCCGTCCGCACCGCATCCCTGTTCCCTTGTAGTAGCTGGCAAGCAGCGTCCCGGCAAGATTGCCGTTGATCCCGACCATAGCATCGGGCGGGAATTGGGCCGTACATCCCGAAGCGGTGACAGCGTGGGGGCTGTCCTCCCCGCCGATCATGGAGCCTTGGATGGCGTATGCGGTGATGGGCAGATTTCCGTGGGTCTGACTGCGGAGGGTAGGAGATACACCGCCTTTCTCCACGCAGAGGGAATCGCCGCCCTGGTCGTTGAGTATCTCTACCGCGTCCTTCGGCGCAAAGAGATACTGGTCATTTCCGGTTGCCAGAGTGCCGCTTTTTTCTATCTGGAGCAGCGGCCCCTTGCCGCCGCCCTCACAGCCGCAGCGGATACGCATGGAGATGGCGGGGATCACATCCCTCGCGCCTGTTGCTCCAACGCCGCTTTGAGCATAGGCGGCAGGTCCTTGCCGCGGCGTTCCGCCCGCCGCAAAATACCCTGACAGGCTTTTGGGGACAAAGAGTATTTCTCCGCTGCGTTGGCCTCTAAAATCTGCGATAAGAAAGATACGCCTGCGCCGCTGTGCTGTTCCGAAATATTGGGCGTCATACACGCACCAAGCGAGGTCAGCTCCTCGGCCTCGTACCATTCCGGCGTTTGCCCACCGTCCAGAACCAGGCATTGGAACTTCGGCCTCTGTGAACGCTTCCAGCACAGCCTTAAAGTCACGCCGGGAAGAACTTGACAAGGCTCCGGGGACATTTTCCCAGAGCGCGAATTTCGGGTATTCTCCATTGGTTGCCTCCTGCATTTCTCTGATGATCCTGACAGCCTCCAGAAAGAGGCCGCTCCGTTCCCCGGCAAGGCCCAGGCGCTTGCCCGATGCCACGCTCAGGTCCTGGCAGGGGGAGCCGAAGGTGATGATGTCCACGGGCGGCAGTGTGCCGCCATAAAGTTTCGTAATGTCGCCAACGTGTTCCATTTCAGGAAAGTGCTTCTGTGTCACAGAAATACATTCCGGTATGATTTCGCTGGCCCACAAAGGTCTGATTCCATAAAAAGAGGCGGCATAGGGAAAACCTCCTATGCCGTCGAATAGGGAACCAAGCGTAAGCTGCTCTTTATTCAATTTTTCTTTCCTCCATTGCTTTTCTCTTTGCCGCCAAAGTCCAGCTTAAAGTTTACATACTCGCCGGTATCCTCCAAAAGCACATCCGCGTCATAGGTTTTTCCGGTTTTTTCCGAGTAACAGCCGGTGAGCCTTGCGCGCCCGTCTTTTAAGAGGGCCGCGACAATGGCCTTGGTGGGCTGTTTCTTCTTGGCGCTCCACCACTTGCTGTCTTTCCAGATGGCAAATCTGCAAGTTTCACTTTGGCAGAAAAATCCCTTTTGCGATTCCGTAACCTCACCGCCGCACCGGGGGCATCTGCCTACTGCTTCGCGGGGCGGGGAGAACAGGTACTCGGTCCCCTTAACCACCTGATAGGTTGCCGCCAGCTCCCGCAGCATGGCGTAAATCCCGGACAGAAACTCCTCCGGGGAAAGCTCGCCGCGCTCAATCTCGCCCAGCCGGTACTCCCACTCGGCGGTGAGCAGCGGGGATTGCAGCTGCTCCGGCAGAACCGTAATGAGGGAACGCGCGTCGCGGGAGGGCATCAGCTGGACCGTCTTTTTGCTCTTTTTCCGTTCCAGAAAACCGGTGGAGGCCAGCTTTTCCAGAATCCCGGCGCGGGTGGCGGGCGTACCCAATCCCTTGCGCTCGGCAGTATCCGGCATATCTTCTTTACCGGCGTTCTCCATAGCCGACAGCAGAGTATCTTCGGTGAAATGTTTTGGCGGGCTGGTTTTCCCCTCCTTGACGGAGGCGTTGGAAACGGACAAAGATTGTCCCTCGGAGAGTTCCGGCAGCGTCTTTTCCTCTGGTCTTTCCTCCGGCTCCGGGGCATTTTTCAGACCGGCGTGATAAGCGGCATCCAGCCTGCGCCAGCCGGGGCGCTGAATGGTTTTCCCTTTTGCGGCAAACTCCTGACCGGCGCAGACCAGCGTGGCGGCGGTTTCCTCGTAGAGATGGGGTTCCGCCACTGCGCACAGCAGCCTTGCGGCCACCAGCTCCAGCACCGCTTTTTCCCCCACAGGGAGGGCGGACAAATCCGCATCCCGAAGATTGCGGGTGGGGATCACCGCATGGTGGTCGGTCACTTTCTTATCGTTGATGACCGCCTCCGGGTTGCAGGTAATGCCGATCCCCTTTCGGAACGGCATGGCATTGGCGGTGAGGTTGACCAGCACTGGCAGGCCCTCCGCCATATCCGAGGTCAGATACCGGCTGTCCGTCCGGGGATAAGTACACAGCTTTTTCTCATAGAGGTTTTGCAGATAGTCCAGCGTTTGCTGGGCGGTAAACCCCAGCAGGCGGTTGGCGTCCCGCTGTAAGGTGGTCAGGTCATAAAGGGCGGGCGGCTTTTCGGACTTCTCTTTCCGCTGTGCCTGCTTCACCACCGCAGAACCGCCCCGGCAGGCGGTTTGCAGCTCTTTCGCGGCGGTTTTGTCTTTCATCCGCGCCCCCACAGCGGTAAATCCGGGCAGTTCCAGCGCCACCGTATAGAACGGCTCCGGCTGGAAGGCTTCAATCTCTGCTTCCCGCTGGACGATAAGGGCCAGTGTAGGGGACATAACCCGCCCGATGTTGAGGGTCCGGCGGTACAGCACCGAAAACAGCCGGGTGGCGTTGATGCCCACCAGCCAGTCAGCCTTGGCGCGGCAGAGCGCCGCCTGATGCAGACCGTCATAGTCCGCGCCGGGGCGGAGGTTTTCAAAGCCCTCCCGGATTGCCGAATCCTCCATGCTGGAAATCCAGAGCCGCTTCATGGGCTTTCTGCACCCCGCCAGCTCATAGACGTTGCGGAAAATCAGTTCGCCCTCCCGTCCCGCGTCACAGGCGTTTACCACCTCGGTCACATCCGGGGCGCACAGCAGCTTTTTGAGAATATCAAACTGTTTCTTCTTGTCCCGCCCCACGCTCATTTTCCAGTCCGAGGGCAGGATCGGCAGATCGTCATAGCGCCACTTGGCGTACTTAGGGTCGTAGCTGTCCGCGTCGGCAAGCCCCGCCAGATGCCCCACGCACCAGCTGACCCGCCAGCCGTTCCCTTCCAGATACCCGTCCCTGCGGGCATTGGCCCCGATCACAGCGGACAGGCTTTGGGCCACCGACGGTTTTTCAGCAATCACAAGGCGCATAATCTTCATCCTCCCATTCTTCCCGCATAGATGTACGCAGCTTTTCCTCAATGCTGTTGTCCTCTGTCAGCATCAGGTCATAGCCGAACCGGTAATCATATCGGTACAGTTTTCCTACCAGATCATTGATGAGGATGCGGCAGGCCAGAATGACACGTTTTTTATCCACCTGCATCAGCTGGTAGCGTTGATAATCGCTGTAATAGGACTCATGCCGGTGCGCGCGGCTGTTGGCGTCCTCCAGCAGCCAGTCTACCGGGTCCTGGCAGCCTTCCTCTTTTTCCCCCTCCATATATTTCAGCAGTTCCATCACCATCGGAAAGCTCTGCTCGTCCATGCGGGCTTCTTCTTTCAGATAGCCGATCAGGGCGCATAAAAGCAGGCGGGCCGCTGTCTGTTCCCGTTCCGTTAAAGCCTCCATTGTCTTTGCGGCGTCCGGCAGAAGCCTTTCCCCTACAAAAGTTTCCACATCGCCGGAGTACAGCTGGCGGATGGAATCTATGGACAGCGGGGCGGCTGTGTCGCCATCCATAGAAAAGTCATAGAGGTCGTCGCTCTGTGCAGGCTTTTTCCGAAATTTGCGTATCAGGGTAGAAACAATGTCGCCGCCCAGATACACCGCCAGACAGCACAGGTCAAAAACAGCAACGATTTTGATAAATAAAATAAGATACTTCATTTCCGATCTCTCCTTTCTTTCAGCTGCTTTTCCAGTTCCCGGTGGCAGAATCCCACACAGGGCCTCCCGTAGTTGCCGCAGCCATAGCAGGGGTGGCTTTTGGGTAAAGAAGGAGGGCGGGAAGTTTTCTTCCTGCCCTCCGGTTTCTGTGTCATCATGCGCTCAAAGGGACTGTCGGTGAAGCGGGTCATTCCGGTTCTTCCTCACTTTCCTCCGGTTCCTCCTCCGCGCCCTCCTCGGATTCCCACAGCTCATCTTCCTCATCGCCGTAGTCATAATCGTCCAGATTGTCCGGGCCTTTGGTTTTCGGCTTGTTCTTCATAAACTTGAAGTAGTAGAGCGCGCCCCCGCCGCCTAACAGGGCCACAACCAAAAGCAGGACAGCCGGATTCATGCCGGACTTTTTCTCCGGTTCCGGCTCCGCTGCAGGCGGCTCCTCCGGTTCCGCCGCCTTGCCGGTGCAGCTTGTCATGGTAAAGGCGCAGACCGGGCAGTTCCGGTTGATCGCGCCTGCCTGACATTTCTCGGTGCAGCCGCAAACGGCGGGAGGTTCCTCGCTGTCCCCGTCCTCCATCAGCGCCATCAGATCGGCCTCGTCCACCTGGTTCAGAAAATGGACGGTGTTTTCTCCCTCGTCATCCCGGTCCACCAGGATGTAGAAGTAGTTGCCGTTTTTGGTGGTAACGGTAATCAGCTGCTTGTTCCCGCCGTAATCGTCCACCAGGGTGGCGTTGCCATCCGGGGTGAGGGGAGGCGTTTCCTCCGGCTGCTCCACCTGTACGTTGGAATCGTTGGTTTCATCAGCCGGTTCCCCGCCGCCCGCGTAGGCGGGGACAGAAAAACCGCCCATAAGGACCAGGGCGGTGCAAAGCGCGGCCAGTGTCCGCAATAGCTTTTTAGATTTCATCGTGATTTTCCTCCTTCTCTTGGGCATCGGGGGCAGAAGCTCCCATGCCCGGAATCCCGCCGCCGGACAGCAGCGCGTTCAGCTCCTGCGGGGTCATGCGGACCGCCCGCACCAGCTGGACGATTTGCAGGTTCTCCGCCTCGGTTTTCTGCGCCTCCAATTCCCGCAGCCTGTTCTGGTATTCCGCCAGCTTTTCGCGGGTCTTTGCGATCTCCCGGTCAATCCGGTCGATTTTGTTCGTTGCCATCTGTAACACTCCTTCCCACATGGTTTAGTTCCAGTTCATCAGGCCGTAGCCCTTGATGCACTGGTAATTCAGGTCATAGCTTTTGATTTTGCAGGCGTCGCCGGAATTGCCCTCCACCGTATAGACCCGGCTCCCGTCTGTGCCGATCACAATGCCGACATGGTCGGCGGAACCGTCCAAATCCCAGTCAAAGAAAATGGCGTCGCCGGGGGCGATGTTGGCATATCCGCGCCCGCCCCATTGTCCATGCGACTGGAACCAGGGTACGCCCTGGGACTGACAGCCAGCAAAGCGCGGTTCGCTTTTCCCGGCCTGGTTATAGCACCAGCTCACGAAGCAGGCGCACCATTCCACCCGGCTGTTAAAGCCGTACCAGCTCCAATACGGATAGCCGCCCACGTTTCCCACCTGACGCTTCGCCAGATCCACCAGTCCCGGATTGCCGGGACGGGTCCCGTTTATAAACTCCACGCCGCTCAAATCCTCGGAATTTCCCATATCCGGGGAACCGCCGCCAAACAGCAGCGGCTTGTTGCCCCTGGTGGCGATGTAGACCTGGTACATCTCATATTCATCCGGGGTGAGCAGTTCCGGCGCAAGGGCGGAAATCTGGGTGTTCACAAGCTCCACATGGAGGATGTAGTATTCATAGGGGACTTCCTCGCTGGTCGTTTCCCCGGTTTCCGGGTCGGTGCTGGTTTCGGTGCGGTAGCGGATTTCCACCTCCTCGGTCAGTGTCAGGACATATTGGAGGTCAAAGACCCGCTGTAACTGTGCCGCCGCGCTCTGGGGCGTGTACTCATGGAGCAGGGCGCTTAAATAAGCCGCCAGCTCATGGGGATTGTGGCCGATAGGGTCCAGATCGTACCGGTACTCGTCATAGCCGGGGTGCAGGCTCTCCATGTTGTCCAGTTCGGCTTGCAGTTCCGCCTCCTTTGCGGCATAGTCCGCTTCCGTCCCCAGCATATCCTCGTCTTTGGAGGGATAGGTGGAACCGGACACCGCCGAGCCGATGCTCTGGGCCAGCATGGAGCAGGAGGACAGGGTATTCATCAGCAGGCAGACCAGCAGAAGCAGCGCCAACGCAATCAGGAATCCCTTCTTGTGCCGCATGACAAACCGGCCTGCCTGTTCCGCTTTTTCCTTGACGGACTTTGCCGCCTTGCCGGTCTTTTGCGCGGTCTTGGCAGTATGGCCTGCGGCCTGGGCCGTATGCCCAGCCGTTTGACTGGCGCGTTTGGCGGCGGCATATTCCTTTTTGATGGCCTGCTTTTGCTGCCAGCGGGAAAGGGGGTTGCTGGCAAGCTGGGGGTTCTCCGCCAGGGACTTTTGGTACAGGGCGTTGATGTTTGCTTTTTCCAGCTTTTGCTCCGCCTTTGCCGCTTCGCGGTAGGGTTTCAGTTTATGGCTGCGGTATCCCTCCCGCACCAGCCGCGCGCTGACTTCAACAGCCTGCTCGGTCTTGTGCGCCCCCTCCACGCCCACATTGTCCTGTTCGGACTTGCGGATTTCCTTATGCGCCCCGGCAAGCAGCGCGTTGGCCGGAGCGCCCCGTACCGCATGGGACAGCTTGGAGGGCGGCTTTGCCTGTTCCTCAAAGGTCAGTTTCGTTGTTTTCTTTCCGGTATCGGGGTCCATAACGGTCTGCCGGACCTTCTTTTTGGGTATCCTGGCCTGCGCCTTGTCTGCCCGGACAGCCGCTTTCTCCACGCGGCGGATCGGCTTTTCCAGCGCCGGGTCGGTCTGTTCCTCCCTCGTAAAGCGCAGGCGCGGCTCCTTAATCAAACCATTCCCCCAGCATCAGCGCCTCCATCATATAGAGCAGTTCCATATAGAGGCCCATGCCAGCCGGGGTGTGTAAAGGACGGAGGATCAGGCAGGCATAGACCTGTGCCAGCACATCGGCCAGAAGCTCCGCGCCCCGGCCCTCCATAATCCTGCCGCCAGTGTCAGGGGAGAGGCAGCACCAGATTTCCGCAAGGCGGAGCAGGCCCGTTTCCCCGTCACGGTTCAGTTCCGCCGCCATGCCCTCCGCAGTACGGCACTCGCTTACCGCGTCCGCCATCGCCAGAAGCAGCTGGCGGCGCTGAATCTCCATCGCCCGCTGCAAAAACAGCCGGGGATTGTGTTTGATTTTCTGTGCAGTCATGATTGCTTTCCCTCCTTTAATTCCTGTAATTTTGTGGTCATGATGCGGTACAGTTCGGTGTCCTTGGGGAACCGGTCGATAAAGGGCAGGATGATGTTGCCGTAGAACAGCAGCCCTTCGCCTTCGCCGGAGTGGGTCACATAGGACAGCTGGTGCGGGGAGATGCCCAGCTGTCTGGCTAAAATCTGCCGGTCGCCGCTTGCCTGGTTGAGCATATACACAAAGTCCGAGTTCTCAAAGATATTCTCGATCTCCCGGCTGGCAAGCAGGTCCTTGATGTTCTGGGTGATGCCGGTGGGAATCCCGCCCCACTTCCGAAACCTTTTCCAGATTTCAATGGTATAGGCGGCGGTCTGGTCCTCTTTGAGCAGCAGGTGCATCTCGTCAATGTAGTAACGGGTGGACTTGTGGGCGGCGCGGTTGATGGTGACGCGGTTCCATACCTGGTCCTGTACCACCAGCATACCGATTTTTTTCAGCTGCTTGCCTAACTCCTTGATGTCATAGCAGACAATGCGGTTGTCGATGTTTACATTGGTCCGGTGGTTGAACACATTCAGGGAGCCGGAAACATAGATTTCCAGTGCCGTAGCGATGTACTGCGCCTCTTTTTCCTCTTGGGTCAGCAGGAGGTTATACAAATCCTCCAATACCGGCATATTCTCCGGCCTGGGGTCGTTCAGGTAATCATGGTAGACCAGCCGCACACAGCGGTCGATGATGGTTTTCTGGACTGGCTGCAAGCCCTCCTTGCCGCCCACGATCAGCTCGCACAGCGACAGAATGAAGTCGGATTTCAAAGACAGCGGGCTTTCATCGTCCGAGTAGTCCAGGTTTAAGTCCATCGGGTTAATGTAGTCCCCGGAGGTGGGCGAAATCTTGATAACCTGCCCATGCAGCCGCTCCACAAGGGGCGCGTACTCCGATTCCGGGTCGCACACGATGATGTCATCGGTGGTGAGCAGAAAACAGTTGGCGATTTCCCGCTTGGCGGAAAAGGACTTGCCGGAGCCGGGAGTGCCTAAAATCAGGCCGTTGGGGTTTTTCAGCTTCTTGCGGTCCACCATGATAAGGTTGTTGGACAGGGCGTTGATGCCGTAGTACAGCGCCTCTTTCCCGTTCTGGAAAAGCTCCTGGGTGGTAAAGGGGATAAAGATGGCGGTGCTGGAAGTGGTCAGCCCCCGCTGGATTTCCACCTGGTTTTGTCCCAGAGGCAGGCAGCTCATCAGCCCCTCCTCCTGCTGGAAGTCCAGCCTTGCCAGCTGGCAGTTGTACTTCTGCGCGATGCTGGACGCCTGAAACACGTTGTTGCCCAGCTGTCTGGCGGTGTCTGCCGTATTCAGCACCAGAAAGGTCACAAGGAACATCCGCTCGTTGCGGCTCTGCAAATCCTGCAACAGCTTTTTGGCCTCGTTTCCGTAAGTAGCCAGGTCGCTGGGAATGATGTCCATATCGTACCCTGCCCGGACCGCCTTTTTCTGTTCCTCGATCTTGGCCCGGTCCAGGTCGGTGATTTTGCGCTTGACCGTCTTGATGGCCTTTACCTGGTCTAAGGACTGCACATGGAGGCTGACAATCAGGGAGCTTTCCATATCCAGAAAATCCGCCAGCATCCGGTCGTTCAATTCCGGCGCGAGAATCTGCACAAAGCTGACCGCGCCGTACTTTTTCCCCATGCGGAACTGCCTGCCGGTGCGGAACTCAAAGGAAGTGGGGGCGATGAAGTCCTTGGTGGAAAGGCCGGAGGGGGCCAGCCAGTCCCACGAAAAGGAAAAGGGAACCTGTTCGTCCATGTGGAATACGCCATGCAGCTGGGACAGCCGCGCCCGCCCGTCCAGCGGCTCCGCCACTACGCCCAGCCGCTTGAAGTTGTTGAGCAGGTCGGTTTCAATCCGTTCCAACCGGGGCTTTGCCGCCCGGATGCTGTCCGCGTCAATGCCGAAGGTCAGGTATTTTGTCTTAATCAGGCCGTTGTTCCCCTTTGCCAGCTGGTTTTGCAGCATTTGGGTGTACTCGCTGCGGATGTTGTCAAAATCATCCCCCTGGGGCGGGATGGTGATGGACCGGGCAAAGGTTTCCTGGGACGCGGCCAGGTTGAGGAAGGACAGCTGGAACCGGATGGAGCTGTCAAAGTAGTTGAGGAAATCGCACCAGCCCTCGAAGATGGCGGTCTTATCCTCGTTTTGGGACAGCTGGTAATTGATGTCCTGAAACTGAATGGTCTTGGTATAGTAGCAGCCTGCCACGCGGCAGATGCCGTCCGGCCACATCCGTTCATAGGGGATGCTGTCCTGCGCGGAAATCCCCTTCTGGTCAGTGCGGCTGGCGCGGGAAATGGCGGCTTCGATCTGCTTTCTATCCGCGCGGGAGAGCTTCTTTTTCACCGGAATTGGCCCTTCGCCCTCCGGCGCTCTGCCGTTTGTCCGGTTTTTCTTTGCCGTAAACAATGTCATACACCTCCTTGTCGAGTTTGTCCTGCCGCTCCAATACGGCATAGAAGTTGTTGGTCTGGTAGGGGCGCTGCCGGGGCCGGAGAAAGGATACCCGGATCATGTTGCCGATGATCTTTTCCAGCGGCTGGCCGTTCTTCTCGTACATCGCCAGCAGGAAAAAGGGCAGCATGACAAGCATCATGCACAGGGCGGCGGCGCTGTTTCCGGCTGGCCCCCGAAGCAGAAAGAAAAGCGGCACGCCAATCAGCGCCCCGCCGCCAAAGCAGACTAACTGCCGTTTGGTGAGGTTGAAGGCCACCTTTGTCTTGACCTTCGTTAAGTCTTTGGGTACGGGTACATAAGCCATTTTTGCACACTCCTTTCGTTAGTGGGCCTGGAAGATCGCCTTTGCCATGCTGCCGCTCTTAAAGAGGGTCAGGCAGAGCAGGACCGTATATCCCACACAGGACCAGATGGCGGCAATCGTATCCTCGTCGGTGGCGATGTTCTGCACCAGGACCGCGTAGATCGCCACGCATACCATGATGAGGAACGCCTGAAAGCCTAACGCCATCAGGGAGCGCAGGTAATTCTGCCCCATGCCGCCCCATTCCCTGCCCATCATAGCGGCCATCGGGACCGGCGCGACCGAGGTGACGAGATATATTTCCAGCATACGGCCATAAATGACGATAAAAATACAGATGGTCAGCGCCCACATGGTAAGGCCGATAAACAGGGACTGGAACCACAGCCCGAACAGCGGCCCCAAATCCATCTCCATGAGCCTTGGCTCCAAATCTGCCATCGCGGAGGAAATGTCGATGGAAGCGTCCGCGCCGATGACGCCGGAAGCCTGGGCCACGATGCCCTGGGCCACATCAAACACGCCCATCACGATATTCCAGGTGTTGGTGACAATGAGGATGGCACAGGCGGTCTTGAAAATCCACTTGAAAAACACAGCGGTTTCAATATCGTGGAAGTTGTTCTTGTCAGTGATGATCTGAATCAGCTCCAGCGTCATCACAAAGGCCAGGATCACGCCTGCTATGGGGAGAATGACCGTTTCCGAAAGGCTTTGTACCATGCTGAAAATACCCGCGTTCCAGCCCTGGGGCGTCTGCCCGATCTGCCCCGATATGTCCGCCACCTGGTTGTTGACCGAATCGAACATACTGGAAAGGTTGCTCATTATGCCGCCCACCAGCATTTCTTTCAGCCAGGTGGTGATTGCATCCAGCAGAAAATCCATACAGTGCTACCTCCTTTCCGCCCCTCCCGCGTCTGCGGGAGGGGCAAAGGTATGGGTGTTTCTGGTGCGGGGATTAGCCGAACAGACCGGAGAGCAGGGGTACAAGCACCATGCCGATCAGGGCAACGCCGCCGCCCGCCATAAGCTGTTTCATGCCCTGGCTCTTGGCCCCAGGGTTGTCATTGCCATAACCTTCCAGCAGGTTGATGACGCCCCAGATTCCAAGGCCGGCTCCGAGTGCGATAACGAGGGTCTGCAAAACGTCGATTGCGCTGTTGAAAAATTCCATACTTTAATTTAGCCGGAATCGCTTTGTGGTTAGTGTTGGTTCATAGGCATACAAAAGCCGGACAACAAAACCGCCCTGCGTTTTGGGCGGCTCGATTCCGGCTATCCTCCTTCTTCATTTTTTTGTTGAGCTGTCCGCTTTGTACGCCAATGGCCTCAACCGAGGCAGGTTTCAGGGACCCTGGCGGGTAGATAAGATCACTCCTTTCTTGCGGAACGGGATTATTCGCCCTCGGTGTCTACGTCAACTTCAAACACATCGTAGACCTCGTTGGGTTTTGGTTTGAGCCGGGTGGACAGAAACGCTTCAATGTCAAAGGCGTTCTTATCGTCCGCGTCGGCGGTGTACTGAAAATTGGGGTGCTTGGTGATGTCATACTTATCCGACAAAAACGGGCGGACGCCCCGCAGCTGGAGGATACATTTTCCCCCGTCCATCACCGCAAGCTCATCCTGGCTCATCAACTCTTTCCCCAATTTCTGATAGTTGAGAGAGTGGGAGGTTTCCCGTCCCCGGCTCTCCCCGGTGTTGTAGGTGTCAATGGTTTCTTTTCCCAGGGCGGCGGCTAACTCCTTTAAGGTGGTGGGTTCCTTGCCGCCCAGAAAGATGGAAGTGTCCATATTTCCGATGATGGTGTCGGCGTTGTCCTTGTAGATGGCCTTTAACTGGGACTGCGCCTGCAATACCAGACAGGCGGAAATCTCCCGGCTTCGGATGGTGGCGACCAGCTTTTCCAGCTTTGGAATCTGCCCGATGTTGGCGCACTCGTCAATCAGGCAGCGCACATGGACCGGGAGCCTGCCGCCGTACACATCGTCCGCTTTCTCGCACAGGAGGTTAAACAGCTGGGTATAGCACATGGAAATCAGGAAGTTAAAGCTGTCATCGGTATCGCTCATAATGAGAAATAAGGCGGTTTTCCGGTCCCCCAGGGTGTCCAGTTCCAGCTCGTCATAGGCTGTGACCTCCCGCAGCTCGGCAATATCGAATACCGCCAGCCGCGCGCCGCAGGAAATCAGAATCGACTTCGCGGTTTTGCCCGCCGCCAGCTTATATTTTTTGTACTGCCGCACCGCAAAATGGTTGGGCTTCTCGGATTCCAGCGCGTCAAACATCAGGTCAACGGGGTTTTTGTATTCCTCATCGTCCTCCCGGACCTCCATCGCGTTAATAAACTCAATCAGGGTGGAGAAGTTCTGTTCCTCCACCGGGGCCTCGTAGTGGATATATCCAATCAGGGCGCAGTACAGCAGCGTTTCCGCTTTGACCCAGAAATCGTCACCGGCTTTCCCCTCGCCCTTGGTGTTGGCGATTAAGGTCGTCACCAGCTTCAAAATGTCCTTTTCGCTGTGGATATAGGCGAAAGGATTGTATTTCATGGATTTTTTGAAGTTGATGGTATTCAGCACCTTGATCCGGTACGGTTCATAGATAGTTTTGCCGTTCTTATCCTTCATGGGCTTTCCGTCCTTATCCAGCCTGGGCGCGCCCCGTTGGAGCAGCTTTCCACATTCGATCAGGATTGTACCTTTTGGGTCAGTAACCACATACGAGCTATGGAGCTGCATCAGGTTGGGCTTGAGCCAGAAGCGGGTCTTGCCGGAGCCGGAACCGCCGATGACCAGCACATTTTTGTTGCGGGCGGTCTTGGGGTCCTTGGGGCGGCTGCTCATGGTAAGGCGTTCCGTCTGGGTGAGGATTACATTGTTCTGGAATACCGGATCGACATAAGGGGCGATGTCCTGGGAATTTCCCCATCTCGCGGAACCGTACTCGATATTCGGGCGGTACTTCTTGGCGTTTTTGCCTTTCAGGTAAACAGCCAGCCGGAGCGCCGCGCCGCAGCACAGCCCGACCAGCAGGTCCAGCGGGTGAAAGCTGGGCCAGAAACTTCCAAGCGCCGCCGGAAGGACGGAGATCAAAGACAATACCTTTTCCGAAGCGTCCGCGCCCTGGGCCATCCGCCACGCCTCCCCGAAGTTGGTGGAAAACAGCCCCATCAGGATATAGGGCAGGTTCAGCAAAACGAGCTTCTTGATGTTCAGGGGCTTTTTCATCGTTCCAGCTCCTTTCGCTTTGTGCGGTCCACCACCGCGTTTTTCACCAGTTCCTTGAACTGGTTCAGCTTCGCCAGCACAGACGGGCGGGACGCCTTGCGGACCTTCTTCTGGGTGTACTCAGTAAATGCCGAGGTCAGCGCGTCCGCGTCGCGGGCCTTGAAAAAGACCAGGTATTTGGGCGGGGAGCAGCTGCGGTCCTTCTTTACCGCGTAATCCACGCCGTACTTCCGGGCAACCCGTTCAAACGCCTTGATGGAGGGGTCTGTGATCTCAAGATTGGACACGCCCTGGTTCTGCCCGATGAGCTGTTTCACCGTCTGCTTTCCCTGGGGCTTGACCTCCGCGCCCTTTTCCCGCTGTTTCTGCATCTTTTGCTCCTTCAGGTGCGCCAGATACTTCATAATCGCCGCTTTGAACAGCCTGCCGGTGAACTTTGTGCCGCTGACAATGAGCGTCAGGGTTTTGCTTTCCACTTCGTCCTGCATGGGTGTTTCGCCTCCTCTCTATGGATTTTCTTCATGGTTTCTCTATCGGAGCTGGTCTTGCCGGTCGTAGCGCAGATGTCCGTTTCGGACCTTCGCGTGGCTCACAATCTTGATATGCCCCTGTTCCTGGCGTTCCAGGGACTTTTTATATCCTTCCTCGGTGAGAAAGGCGCGGCTGCGTTCCCCTTTCCAGCCAACAGGGGAATCAGCGGTCAGGGTATCAAAAATAATCATGTGCCGGGTGTCCTCCGCGAACCGGTTTAAGTCCATGTAACTATGGCCGGAATACTCCCGCGCCCCGGCTTTAAGCCGCATTTCCTCCATCAGCTGGCCGATGGTCTTTTGCTCAGGCATGGTGTGCGCCCCCTTTCTCCCGGCCCTGGCCTTTCACCGTCAGAATCCCGTCCAGCGTGGTGGCGGTGATCCGCAGGCGTTCAGCGGTGGCAATATCGTTTTTGACCGTTTCATCGGTCGAGTGTCCGCAGACCACCAGCACATGGGAGCGGCGCAGGTAATCTCTGGCGATGTCGATCCCGTCCTTGTGTTCCTGGGGGATTTCATCTTTCAAAAACAGCGGCAGGAACAAAACAGGGCAGACCGGGGAATATCCGGCGTCATACACCTGGCGGCAGTAGCTGGCGGCGTTTGCCGCATTTTCATGGGGGTTCTTGCTCCAGGGAGCGGTGATATACGCAAGCGGTCGTTTCATAACAGATTCCTTTCTCCCGGCAGTTCCGGGCAGACAAAAACGGCCAGCTTTCAGAAGCCGCCGTACATATCGTGGTTGACCTGTGAGGTGTAATGGTTGCTCATGGTGGTGGGCGCGTTGAACAGCACCGTCAAAAGGTATTGTTTCATGTTCCGTACCTCGGTGGTGTTCTTTTGCAGGCAGTCCATGACAAACTCGATGTGGGAGCTGTCCAGCTTCAGGAAGCGGGAACGCACCACCTCATGGGGGAAGTCCGCCCCGGCAATCCGGGTGGTCTTACGCTTCGCGCAGACGGTTTCCACCAGCAGCTCCACAATCTCGTCCAAGTCCTCCCGGTAGGTCCCAAACCGCTGTTTGAGGCAGTCATACTCGATATTCTCCAAAATCAGCTCCCGATAACTTTCCATCTCTGTCAGTGACATCGTTTCCCTTCGCTTCGGTTCCGGTGGCTTTGCCGCCGTTCCCCGGAAGGGAAGGGAATCGGTAATTGATCCGTCAGTAATTGATTTTTGGGTATTTAATTTCTCTATATTTATTTGCGTTGGATTTTCCGTTGACGGTTTTCCCGTTGACGGATTATCCGTTGTCGGAAAACCCGACAACGGTTTTTCCAACAACGGTTTTGGGGGCAACGGTTGGGCGGGCGGTTCCTCTGTTACCGGACGCTCATAAATCACATACTCGTTGGCGCTGAACTTGCCGCCCGCGTCGGTGGTCTGGCGGCGCTTGATGTACCCCGCCTTTTCCAGCTCATTAACTGCGGAGCGGATCGCGTCCTTGCTTTCCCGGTTGATAACAGCCAGGCCGGAAAGGGTGTAGTCCCAATCCTCCGGCAGTGAGAGCATTTGGGACAGCAGGCCCTTTGCTTTCAGGCTCAGGCTCTTGTCCCGCAGATGATAGTTGCTCATGACGGTGTATCCCTGTGTGCGTTCTACGCGAAAAACGGCCATTTTCTGCACTCCTTTCGTTTCCCAGGGCATGAAAAAAGCCACAATCCCGTAAAAAGAATTGCGGCGTTCATTTGCTGGCTGACTTCTGCCTGTACCGGTGAAAAAACGGCGGCATGGGCGGTTTGTCAAACAGGCTCTCTAACTGCGGAAACGTCAGGGTTTGAAAAATCCGGTCAATCTCAATGGTTTCCATGTTGCGCTGGGAGCGGCAGTCCTCCCGGATGGCTTCTCTGATTTCCTTAACGGTACACATATTCATTCCTTCCTCTCAATTTGTCGGGTTTACGGGTGGCGTTTCTTTTTGGGCTTGAAGTCCAGGATATGCCCCTCAATGACGCGGGCATACCGTTTGATTTTGATGTCCCGGCGTTTCTGGCTGGCGAGAACGGCCTGGTAGCCGTCCTCGTCCAGAAACAGGCGCGTTTCATCGCCGGGTGCGCCGTAGGCGGTGCGGGGCCGCAGGACGGAAAACTCCACCATCCAGCGGGTCTTATCCTGAAACCGTTCCACAGCCAGTATGTTGTGGCCCTTTAACTCCCTGGCAACGTGATCTCTCATAGGCGCTCCTTTCAGCGTTCCTGATCTCTCTGACGCTTTTTCTGCCACTGTTCCAGCAGTTTGATGATGGTTTCCTGCATCCGGGCAGGGGTGTAGCTTTTGGGAAAATACTTCCGCAGGGTGTCGGAGGTAAACGTCACCTTGTCCAGATCGCTTTTCTTTTCCTCGCCCATAATCGCCCGCATTACATCTATGGACAGATGCCCCTCCTGACTGAATTTCTTGAGCCGCTGGGCTTGGGAAAGGGAGGGGGTGGCCTGTTCGCTGTCCATCGCGTCCAAAAGCTGGGTCTGTTCTTCTTTTTTGAGAAAGGACAGCTCATAGGCCGGGTTCAGGGCGATTTTCTTCTCGTCCACCATGTTCAGCAGTTCGGGGATCAGCTCGGTCAGGCGAATGTAGCGGAAAATCTGGTTTTTACTCTGGCCGACCTGTTCCGCCAGAACCTCGCTGGACTTCTTCCCAAAATCGTTCCCAACTTGGGAACAATTTTCTTTGGAGGGCCGACCGGCTTGCCGCTTCATAGCGTCTAACTTCATCTTGTAGGCAAAGGCCCTCTCGCTTGGGAGCAGACTTTCTCGTTGCAGGTTGCTGTCAACCATGATAATCGTGGCGGCGTCATCGTCCAAATCCCGGACAATGACCGGCATGGTTTCTTTCTCCGCCAGTTCGCTGGCCCTATGCCGCCTGTGTCCGGCTACCAGCTCATAACCGCCGTTAGGGTCAGGTCTGGCAATCGCCGGGACCAGAACGCCATACTGCCGGATGCTGTCGGCGGTTTCCATCATGGCATCATCATCTTTGACTTTGAAAGGATGTCCCTTGAACGAGTGCAGCTCGCTTAAAGGGATTTCTACCACCTTTTCCCGCCCCGCGTCGGCGCGGCTTTCCTCGGTGGTAAACAGATCATCGACCGATGCCAGCTCTACTTTTTTCGCGCTGCTTTTCAAGTTTCAACACCTCCTTGGTCAGATTTGCGTAGCCTTCGGCTACTTTGCCGCCTGGGTCATGGGCGAAAATGCTCCTGCCCTCCGCGCTGGTTTCCTTTGCCCGGACAGAATGGGGAATCTCGGTGCTGAACACCTTGATTTTACTCCCGTAGGTTTCCCGCAGCAGGGCGGCAATCTCTTTGGCGAAGTTGGTACGGTTATCCACCATCGTCAGCAGGATACCATCTATTTGCAGTTTCGGGTTGATCTGCCGCTTGACCTTGGCTACCGTAGAGAGCAGCTGTTCCAGCCCTTTGGCGGGCAGATACTCCGCCTGGACGGGGATTATGATCCGGTTGGCAGCGGCCAGAGCGTTGACGGTGAGCATACCCAAGGAGGGCTGGCAGTCTATGAGGATATGGGAATACTGCCCCTTTACACTGTCCAGGTATTGCCGCAGAATCGTTTCCCGGCTCATGGCATTTACCAGCGAAACCTCCATGCCGGACAGCTGAATATCCGCTGGCATCAGGTCCACGCCCTCCGGGTGGCGCAGAATCCCCTCGCCGGGGCGGACCGGCTGATCGGTCAGGATGCGGCCCATTGCGTCAGAGAGGGTAAAGGGCAGCTTATCCGGCTGGGGATTGCCCA